>Ga0302326_10000103_pt1 | contig 216704 bp, 192 predicted proteins | sample Palsa_T0_3_FD_202264 | JGI IMG/M metagenome (GOLD analysis project Ga0302326, IMG submission 202264) | Peat permafrost microbial communities from Stordalen Mire near Abisko, Sweden - Palsa_T0_3 | ecosystem: Environmental > Terrestrial > Soil > Palsa > Peat permafrost | place: Sweden: Abisko... | reverse complement strand
GTCTGGTAGTACCGCTTGAGCGGCGGATGCGGGGCTTGCATAGGCGAATGCAGATCCTACGGGCAGCGCCCCAGCAAATACCAGAGTGCCTCATTCAGAGCCCCGGCTGCCGCCCTGCGGCAACCGCTCGCGCCGTCTTATTGAGCGCTGATTTTTATGGAATTTCTCCCGCGCTAGAGGGTTACAGATCGCGGCTTGATCGTTATAATCCCCCGGCCGGCGCAGACACCCCCGAGCACACTATGATGGGTGGCGCGGCATAGGGAAGTATAAGGAACGCAGCTCCTGGGCTCAGGAAGGGCAGAAGCACAGTCGCAGGCCCGCGAGGCTCCGCGGAAGGGCGCCATGATCACGACTAAAGGAAGGCCTCGATGGCAGATGTAGATGAAGCAGCACGTCCACGCGTTGCACCGAAGACTGCGGACAGCGGTGCAATACTGCAGGAGCTGGCAGCACTGATCACGACTGCGCTCAATCTGGAGATCAGTCCCGATCAGATTGATCCGGACGCGCCGCTTTATAGAGAAGGCCTCGGGCTTGATTCGATCGATATCCTCGAAATTGCCGTTGTCGTCGCCAAGCGCTACGACCTGCAGCTGAAGGCTGACAGCCAGGAGAATCATCAGATCTTCCGCTCGCTGCGCAGCCTCGCAGACTATGTGGAAAGGAACGCGCCCGCGCCGCACAGACGTCCGAAGTGACGCGCGGCCCGTACCACCGCATGCGTGTGCAGTGTGTTTGCGCCCAGGCCTCCGATTCCTGACGCCGCCGTGCCTGAGCTCATCCCACTGATCGCGCACCCGCGGCCCGATGCTATTTTTGCCTATCGCCAGGGCCAACCGGTAAGCGCAGCCCAATTCCTCGGGCAGGCCATGCAGCTGGCAGCGCTCCTGCCCCGGGTCCCGCTGCTCAACGCCTGCGCCGATCGATACCACTTTGCAGTCGGTCTGGCCGCAGCAATCATCGCCGGTACCAGAAGCCTGCTGCCGCCAACGCATACACCTGAAGTCATCCGCTTTCTGCGCACTACCGATGCCGGTGCGGTCTGTCTGACAGACGCTGAAGACTGCCCGATCGACTTGCCGCAACTTCGCTACTCCGAGCTGATCTCGGGATCGCCCGAGCACTGGCCGCCGCCCAATATTGCGGCCAGCCAGGCGATCGCCGAGGTCTTCACCTCCGGCACCACCGGAGTCCCGGTGGCGCACCGCAAGCACTGGGGTCTGCTGGCGCAGTGCGTAGGGATCGAAGCAGCACGTATTGCCCTGGAGCGCGAGCGTCCGGCCACGCTGCTGGCAACTGTACCGGCGCAACACATGTACGGACTGGAGACTTCGGTACTGCTCGCAATGCACAGCGGTGCGACGCTGTGCGCCGCGCACCCGTTCTTCCCAGCCGATATCTGCAGTTCCCTGGCGATGATTCCCCAGCCGCGTATTCTGGTATCGACGCCGGTGCATCTGCGCGCGCTGCTGGCCTCGGCAGCACCGGTACCGCCACTGGCACTGGTGCTCTCGGCCACGGCGCCGCTGGATCAGCAGCTGGCTCGGGACGTTGAATCGCGCCTGGGTGTTCCCCTGCTTGAGATCTACGGTTCGACCGAGACCGGTCAGATCGCTTCGCGCCGACCCGCTCAGGAGGTGGCCTGGCAGCTGTGGGATGAGGTAAGACTTGAGCAGCGCGGTGACAGCACCTGGGCAGTCGGTGGCCACGTGGAGGTACCCACAGCGCTGGGCGATCACATCGAGCTGATTGACGCGCAGCATTTCCAGCTCGGCGCCCGTCTGCAGGATGTCGTGAACATCGCCGGCAAGCGCAACTCCATCGCCTATCTCAATCACCAGTTGCTGGCGATTCCGGGCGTACGGGATGGTGCATTCTTCCTGCCTGAGCAGGATGAAGCGCGCGATTCACGCGTCGTGCGCTTGAGTGCCGCGGTCGTGGCTCCGGGGCTGGATGCGGCCACTATATTCAATTACCTGCGCGAGCGCGTTGATCCGGTGTTCCTGCCCCGACCGCTGCTGATGCTCAAGGCACTGCCACGCACCAGCAGCGGCAAATTGCCACTGCAGGTGCTGCGGGCGCTGCTGACGCACCCAGACAGCGGCGCGAGTTCCTTCGGATGAGCAGGACGGCACAAATCGTCTTTGCCGAAGACCATCCGGCATTTGCAGGTCATTTCCCGGGAACGCCGATCGTGCCCGGCGTCCTGTTGCTCGCCGAGGCGCTCGAGCGCCTCGGCGAGCAGGCTGCCGCACCGCTCAGCTGCGTGCGGATACAGAGCGTCAAATTCCTGCGCCCGGTCCATCCCGGTGAGCTGGTGGACGTGGAGCTGCAGGCGCGTGATGCGCGCCACAGCCAGCTCAGGCTCAGCGCGTCCGGCGCGCTCGTGGCTGAGGCGCGACTTGAACATGGCGTTGATCCGGGCGATAAGGCGCGTGATGACTGAGACCGCCGAAAGACCCGAGGAACTCAAACCTCAGGGAACCTGGGCGCGTCAGCCCGAACGTGGCAGCCTGGCGCTGCTACGGGCAATGGCCTGGGTATCGCTGAAGCTGGGCCGGCGCGCCGGGCGCGGCGTGCTCTACATCATCGTGCTCTACTACTTTCTGTTCTCGCCCACCGCCGCGCATCACAGCAGGGCCTACCTGCGCCGCGTACTGGGACGCGCGCCCCGGGCCCGCGACCGATTCCGGCAGCTGCTCGCCTTCTCAACGATGATCCACGATCGTGTGTATCTGCTCAATGACCGCTTCGGGCTCTTCGACATCCAAGTCGGCGCGACGCCTGTCCTCGAGCAGGCACTGGCCGAAGGCACCGGGTGCTTTCTGATCGGAGCGCATCTGGGCAGCTTCGAGGTTATGCGCTCCTTCGGGCGCAGAGTATCCGGAGTCGAGGTGGTCGTGGCGATGTATGACCAGAACGCGCGCAAGATCAGCGGCGTGCTGGAGGCCATCAACCCGCGCGCTCAGCCCGAGATCATTCCGCTCGGTACCATTGATGCCATGCTCAGAATCCGTGCCAGACTGGGCGAAGGTGCCTTTGTCGGCATGCTCGCTGATCGCACCTTCGGCGCCGAAGCACGGATCAGGGTGAGTTTCCTGGGTTCACCGGCGCCGTTTCCCGTGGGTCCCTGGCGCGCAGCCGCACTGCTGCGTCGGCGCGTGCTGTTTGTCGCCGGCATTTACTGCGGCGCCAACCGCTACCGAGTGGTCATTGATGAAGTAGCCGATTTCTCTGAGATCGGCGCGCCATCGCGCGATGCGGCCGTCGTCGCGGCCATCGAGCGTTATGCGGCGCTGCTCGAGCAGTACTGTCGGCGCTATCCCTACAACTGGTTCAACTTCTTTGATTTCTGGCAAGAGCAAGGCCCCTCAGCCCGTGGCTAGCTTTACCGTGAGCCGCAGCGCAGCCGGCGATTCTGTCGGGCTCCGTACCGGAGGGTGCCGCTTGCGCCTCGTGCTGTGCCTGCTGTCGCTATGGAGTCCAATGGCCATGGTGAGGGCCGCAGCGGATCCACTCGATGTGATTCTCGCGGCCCTGGCGCAACACCCTCATGGGGAGGTGAAATTCTCGGAGGAGACGCGCTCCCAGTTGCTGACCCACGCGCTGCACTCTGAAGGGGTGCTGCGCTTCGATGCGCCTGACCGGCTTGAGAAGCAGACTCTGGCTCCGGTGCCCGAGGATCTGATCGTCGAAGGCGATGTCGTGACCATCATCCGCGGCCATCATCGCAGTTCCATCCGCCTGAGCCAGTATCCCAAACTCAGCCCGCTGCTCGAGGGGATTCGCGCCACACTTAGCGGCAATCGCGCCGCTCTCGAGCAGCGCTTCCAGGTGAGCCTCACGCCGGCATCGGGCGATTGGGAACTGCGACTCGCTCCGCTCGCTGGCGCAAGCGATGCGGGCTTCACCCGGATTGTGCTTCGTGGCCATGACGATGCACTCGAGAACGTGACGCTGGAACAGGGCAATGGCGATCGCACCAGCATCGCCCTCGCCGCTATGCCGCCCGGATGAAGCGAGCCCCGCGCCTGCCGGTGCTGCTGTGGCTGCTGGCGATATTGGCGGCCAGCTGGGTGATCGCGCGCGCTCACTACTCGGCGGATCTGTCAGCCTTTCTGCCTGCGCGCCCGGATCCGAAGCAGGCACTGCTGGTGCAGCTGCTGCGCGATGGCCCGACCTCCCAGCTCATGCTGCTTTCCATCGAGGGCGCTGATCCCGACACTCGTGCGCGGCTCTCGCACGAACTGGCGCAGCGTCTGACTGGCGAGGCCGCCTTTTCTATGGTTGCCAACGGTGAAGCCGCAGCTTTTGCGCGGGATCGGGAGCTGCTGTTCAAGCAGCGCTACCTGCTCAGTCCCGCGGTGACGCCGGAGCGCTTCACGGCCGATGGGCTGGGCGCAGCATTCAGCAACACGCTGAGTGAGCTCGGGCCAAGCCTGGGTGATTTTGGCGCTGAGCTGCTCACGCACGATCCCACCGGAGAAACCGAGCAGCTGCTCGATTCTCTCGACACGAGCAATGCCGCCAGGACTTATCAAGGCGTATGGGTATCAGCCGACGGAGCGCGCGCGCTGCTGATGGCGCGCACCAGCGCATCCGGATCCGATACCGACGGCCAGCAGGCCGCCATCCGCACGATCGAGGCTGCCTTCAGCGCCATTACCTCCCGATCGGCAGTTGCCGCGACTGGCGCACGGCTGCTGCTCAGTGGTCCCGGGGTGTTTGCGGCCGAAGCCCGGCGCAACATCCAGCATGAAGTGCTGCGCCTCTCGATTCTGAGCACCGTGCTCATTGGCACGCTGCTGCTGGCGGTTTATCGCTCGCTGATGCTGCTGGCGCTGGGCTTCCTGCCCGTGCTCAGCGGCGCGGTCGCCGGCGTGGCCGCGGTGGCGCTCGGGTTTGATGCGGTTTTTGGCATCACGCTGGGCTTTGGCGTGACGCTGATTGGCGAAGCGGTGGACTACTCAGTCTACCTGTTCGTCCAGTCCGCACACCGCGGCGAGCACGCGAGCGATGCGAGCAACTGGCAGCAATCACGCTGGCCCACGGTGCGACTGGGCATGCTGACCTCGGTGTGCGGCTTTGCCGCGCTCTTGCCCTCGCAATTCCCCGGTCTCGCGCAACTGGGTCTTTATTCAGTGGCCGGTCTGATCGGCGCCGCGCTAGTGACGCGCTTTGTGCTGCCCGCGCTGCTGCCGGCAAGTGCGCGGCTGCGCATACCCGAGGTGCTCGCCGGGCGCATCGCGGGCTGTCTGCAGCCACTGCGTCGGCTGCGTGCCGCCTTGTGGCTCATCGCACTGGCCAGTGTGCTGGTACTGGCGCTGCATCGCGCGCCACTGTGGAGCCAGGAACTGAGCGCCCTGAGCCCGGTACCCATGAGCGAGCAGCAGCTGGATGGCAGCCTGCGTGCGGACCTGGGCGCGCCCGATGTAGGCGACCTGATTGTTGTTGATGGCGCCAGTGCCGAAGCGGCCTTGCAGGGCGCCGAGGCCGTGGGCGCCCGACTCGACCCGCTGATCGGCGCAGGCAGCATTGCCGGCTACGAAAGCCCAAGCCGCTTCTTGCCAAGCGCGGCACTTCAACGGGCACGCCAGGCCAGCCTGCCCGATGGCACGACGCTGCAAGCGCGCGTGGCCAGCGCGGCGCGGGCAGCCGGGTTGCGGCCCAAGCGTCTGGCCCCATTCCTCGAGGACGTAGCCGCGGCGCGCCAGGCCCCGCTGCTGGGGCGCGCTGATCTGCAGGGTACGAGCCTCGCCACCGGCCTCGATGCACTATTGGTGCAGCTGGGCGGGCGCTGGAGCGCACTGATTCCGCTGCGCTCGGCCACCAGCGGCCCGCAGGCGCAGCATATTGATGCCGATTCGATCGCATCGAAGCTGAGCGATATCGGGATAGGCGGTGTGAGGGTCAGCGTCCTCGATCTGAAGAGCGGATCCGATGGGCTCTATCACCAGTATCTGAGCGGCGCCATCCGCCTCTCCTGCATCGGGCTGGCCGCCATCAGCCTGCTGCTGCTGATCACGCTGCGCTCTGCTGTGCGCACGGTGCGCATCCTGCTGCCCCTGGCGCTTGCAGCGCTGGTGGTCGCCGCGATATTCGCGCTGCAGGGGCGGCCCATGACGATACTGCATCTGATTGGATTGCTGCTGATCTTCGCCGTGGGCTCGAATTACGCACTGTTCTTCGATCGGCGCGCCCTCGATGCCAAGGGCGACGGGGATAGCCGGGTCCTGGCCTCCTTGCTGCTGGCAAACCTCACGACAGTCATCGGATTTGGCGTGCTCGCCACCTCAGCGGTTCCGGTGCTCCAGGCCCTCGGCGCCACCGTCGCGCCCGGGGCGCTGCTGGCACTCCTTTTTTCAGCGATGCTGGCACCGCAAGCTGCAACTGTGCTGGAGCAAGGCTAGCGTGCGCGCCACTTTGCTGCTTGCCGAGCCCGGGCGTCACGCGCGTACGCGCGTGATACTGATGCCCGGCGCTTACCAGGGCGCGGCGGATCTGATCAGCGCCGGCTTCGCCCTCGCGGTGCGCGAGGCGCAGCTTGCCGTGGACCTGCAGCTCGTGGATCTGGAGCTCAATCACCTGACCGATCGCTCGGTGCTCGGCGCGCTCCATGCGGATCTGGTTCCCGAAGCACGCGCTGCCGGGTGCAGCCAGTTGTGGCTCGGCGGCATCTCACTCGGCGGCTTTCTTGCGCTGCTGTACGCTGAGCGTCACCCTGAGGCCTGCGATGGCCTGCTGCTGCTGGCGCCCTATCTTGGAAATCGCATGATCTTCAGCGACCTCGAGCATCACCTTAGCGCTCCGGCCAACGAGCAAGCGGAGCCGCCGGAGCTTGCCGAAGAGCGCCGTATCTGGCGCTTCATCCGTCAGCGGCCTGCCGGATCACCGCCCTTGCGGCTGGGATTCGGCACCGCCGACCGCTTTGCAGTTGCGCACCGCTTGCTGGCCCGTTCGCTGCCACCAGCACTGGTCGATGAGGTGCCAGGGGCACACGAATGGCCCGTCTGGCTGCAGCTGTGGAAAAACTTCCTGCCCCGGCTGCTCGCCGACCGGGTCGCCGCCTCATGAACGGCCGCGGCAAGAATGAGACGCCTGCGCCAGCTTTGATGCCGGCGCGCCAAATTCTGGCAAGATGGCTCTCACGGCCGCTGATCGGACTGAGCGCCCTCGTACACCTGCTGGTGCTGATTGGATTGCTGCTGTATCCGGAGCGTTGGCTGCTGGCGCTGCTGATCATCATCGCCAACCACGCGGTGCTGGTCGGGCTGTCGCTGTGGCCGCGCAGTACTTGGATGGATGCCAACACCACGCGCCTGCCGCCCGCGGCTGCCAGCGCCGGCCGCATTGCGCTGACTATCGATGATGGTCCGGATCCGATCGTCACTCCCAAGGTACTCGAGATACTGGAGCAGTTCGGTGGCAAGGCCACCTTCTTCTGTGTCGGCGTACAAGTGAGCGAATATCCAGAGCTCGCCCGGGAGATTCTGCAGCGTGGTCATTCCATCGAGAATCATACCCAACACCATCGCTGGTACTTCTCGCTGCTGGGCGTCGGTGGATTGAGCCGTGAAATCGCCGCGGCTCAGCACACCATCGGGCAAGTGACCGGAACCACGCCGCGCTTCTTTCGAGCGCCGGCCGGACTGCGTAATCCCTTGCTCGAATGGGTGCTGATCCGCCAGCGCCTGCGGCTGGTGTCTTGGACGCGCCGTGGATTTGATACGGTAAGGACCGAGCCGGCGCAGATCCTCGAGCGGCTGCTTTCAAATCTGCGTGCTGGGGATATCCTGCTGCTGCATGATGGGCACGCGGCGCACTGTGTGGATGGCACCCCGGTCATACTCAAAGTGTTGCCGGCGCTGCTCTCGAAGATCGCAGAGTGCGGCCTGTCGGTGGTTACGCTGCAAACGGCCTTCGATTGAGCGTGCGCTCGCCCCTAACCGCGAGTAGCGGCGGCTGCACGGCCAAGCGCCGGCGGGACTTGCCTAGACCCGCCCTGCCGCATCCATTATCCTGACCGTCACGAGTCGACACGACGCACCAGAACCCATGCCCAGATTACGCGCCGCGCCTCCCAATCACACCGATCGACGTGATGTCCCGCGGACGCCCAAGCTGACTCCACCCGGCGATGAGCCGTACGCCGCGATCCTGGTGGCCTTTGATGAGCGCGCATGAGGCCAATCGTGCTTCGCTCGATGAGCGCGGCCAGCTGCCTTGGCAGTGGTCTGCAGGCGCACGCCGATGCCCTGCTCGCGCAGCGCTGCGCCCTGCGTCGCTGTGACTTCGAAACAGTCCAGCTTGACACCTACGTGGGTGAGACGGCCGGCATCGATCGCGAGCGACTGCCGGCAGCGATGGCTCACTTCGAGAGCCGCAATAACCGTCTGGCACAACTGGGCCTGTCGCAGGATGGTTTCCGCGAGGCAGTCGCCGGTAGCGTGCAGCGCTATGGCGCCGGACGGGTCGGGGTGTTTCTCGGCACCAGCACCTCAGGCATGCTCGAGACCGAAATCGCCTATCGCTCGCGCGATCCGGTGAGCGGCCTATTGCCGGCTTCACTCAACTACGCCGGCTCGCACAATTTTTATTCGGTTGCCGCCTTTACCCGTGAACTGCTGGGGCTAGAAGGCCCAGCGGCAATCGTCTCAACCGCCTGCTCGTCCAGTGCCAAGGTCTTCGGCATGGCCGCCCGCATGATTCGCGTGGGGCTCATTGATGCAGCGATCGTTGGCGGCGTGGACTCGCTGTGCCTGACGACGCTCTACGGGTTTCATTCGCTGCAACTGACCTCAAGCACACCCTGTCGCCCATATGATGTCCACCGCGATGGCATTTCAGTCGGGGAGGCCGCCGCCTTTGTGTTGCTGGATGCCGATGCCGATCAGGGCACGCACACCGGCGTCGCACTGCTTGGGGCTGGCGAGTCGAGTGATGCCTATCACCTCTCGACGCCGCACCCGGAGGGCCTGGGCGCTCGCATGGCCATGCAGGCGGCGCTCGCAGCGGCTGGAGTGGAACCCTCCGCAATTGATTACATCAACCTGCACGGCACCGGCACCGTCAGCAACGACAAAGCCGAAGGCCGTGCGGTCGCTGCGGTTTTTGGCAGCGCCACACGCTGCAGCTCGACCAAGGGCGCCACTGGGCACACGCTCGGCGCGGCTGGTGCGCTCGAGGCGCTGATCTGTGCACTGGCCATTCAGCACAAGTTCATGCCAGGCGGCGTGAACTGCCAGCAGCTGGATCCGGGCTGTGCCATTACCTACCTGCGACGCAATGAGCCGGTAGCGCCGCGGCTCGTGCTCAGCAATTCCTTTGGATTCGGCGGCTCCAATTGCAGTCTGGTCTTTGGAGCGCTGCCGTGAACACGACAGCTCATACGCAGCCGCTGACCGCCGCGCTCGATGGTGTGGCATTTATCGGGCCCGGCATCAGCACCTGGACCCAGCTGCGCTCCATTCTGCGCGGCGCCGAGCCCTACCACACGGCGCCGACGCTGATTCCTCCGCCAGCAACGCTGCCCCCGGCGGAGCGCCGTCGCACCGGACGGATTGTGAACCTGGCGCTGGCCGCCGGCTATCAGGCCACGGCCGGCACTGGCTGCGATCTGAGCACGCTGGCCACCGTCTATAGCTCTTCGGGTGGCGATAGCAATAACTGCCATGAAATTTGCCAGACGCTCGCCTCCGCGGACCGACAACTCTCGCCGACACGCTTTCACAATTCGGTGCATAACGTAGCGGCCGGATATTGGGGCATCGCGACCCGCGATATGGCTCCCTCGACAGTCGTGTGTGCTTATGACGCCAGTTTTGCCGCTGGCCTGCTCGAAGCGCTGGTGCAAGTCTCGAGCGGTTGCCCGGAAGTGCTGCTGGTCAGTTACGATCTGAACTACCCGACACCGTTGTACGAGAAGCGACCAATTACGGACAGCCTGGCGGTCGGGCTGCTGCTGCGCCGTGACAGCGGCGCACACAGCCTGGCGATCTTAAGCGCCGCGCTCCGGCAAGCCGAGCCCGAGTCGATGGCGGATCCGGAACTCGAAAACCTGCGCCAGAAGATTCCAGCAGCGCGTGCGCTGCCGCTGCTGGCGCGCGTGGCGCAAGGTGGCGCCGCAAGTTGCCAGATCGAATACCTGAGTCCTCTGGCGCTTGAAGTTCAGCTGAAGCCATGCGCCTAGATCACACCTGGATCGCTGCCCACATTCCGCACCAGGGGCAGATGTGCCTGCTTGATGAGGTGCTGGCGCATAGCCCGGAGGAGATTCTTTGCCGCGCAAGTTCCCACCGCTCGATGCTCAATCCACTACGCAGCGCCGGCCGGCTGCACGCACTGTGCGCAATCGAGTACGCTGCGCAGGCGGCGGCGATCTACGGTGCCCTGTACGGCGGCCCCGCTGCGGGTGGTGCGACGTTCGGCATGCTGGCCAGCGTCCGCGACGTGTCGCTTGAACTCACGCACCTTGATGAACTGGGCGAGGATCTGATCGTCAGCGTGCGCAACACCGGGGCCGATGCAAATATCTGCATGTTTGAATTCACAGTCAGTAGCGGCTCGCGGCCGCTGGTCAGCGGGCGCGGCAGCATCGTACTCAAACACAGCAGCGCCGCCGTGGGCCGCGGCGGAGGAGTAAGTTGAGAGCAAGCGGTAAATCGGCGCTGGTCACCGGCGGAAGCGGCGCCATCGGTGCTGCGATCTGCCGCGAGCTTGCGGCTGCCGGTCATCACATCTACGTGCACGCGCACGCCAATCTTGCGGTTGCGCAGGGCCTGGTGGCCGAATTGCTAGCAGGCGGCGCCTCGGCCGAGGCCCTCTCCTTCGATGCCAGCGACAACGCTGCCAGCCGCAGCGCGGTCGAGGCGCTGCTGGTGCGCGGCCCGATCCAGATCATCGTCCACAATGCCGGCGTTCACGATGACGCCGCCTTTCCGGGCATGAGTCCGCAGCAGTGGCATCGCGTGATCGATGTCAGCCTGCATGGCTTCTATAACGTGGTGCAACCGCTGTCACTGCCGATGATCCGCACCCGCTGGGGCCGCATCATCACGATCACCTCGGTCGCCGGCTTGATTGGCAATCGCGGCCAGGTCAACTACGCGGCGGCCAAGGGTGCACTGCATGCCGCGACGCGCGCCTTGGCCCTGGAAACCGCCACGCGCGGCATTACCGTCAACGCCGTGGCGCCGGGCCTGATCGATACCAGCATGACGCACGGGTTGTTTGACAGCGCGACCATTAAGAGCCTTGTACCGATGAACCGCGCCGGACGGCCGGAGGAAGTGGCAGGACTGGTCGGCTATCTGGCCTCAGAATCGGCGGGCTACATCACCGGACAGATCCTCTCTGTCAACGGCGGCATGGCCTGATCGAAAGCCCCGGCGGGCTTAGGAAATATCGTCCCCGCCAGTCTTGCGACGCTCGACCCACCAGGTGTAGAAGCGAAACAATCCGGCGGCGGTGGCGATTGCAACGGCCACCCCGGCGATGACCGGCGCCAGGCGCAACAACAGCGGCTTATGGGTCAGGTGCAGGGCCATCGCAAAACCGGACAGGCCCGTGGGCGTGGCGCGCGCGGCCAGATACCCGACGATGACCGAGAAGGCCCCGGCAAGACTCGCAATGGCTCCGGTCGATTCACCCAGGCGCTTGTGGTGCAATTCGCGTGACAGGCGTTTTTTCAAATCCTGCATAACGGACCTATCTTTAGGTGTGGTCTCTTGGGGTTGAGTCTAGTCGGCTCGGTGCCAGCCGGCAAATGCCCTAGCGTCGCAGGCCGGTGTAAGCAAGATAGAGTGCGCCGAGCGCGGCGACCCAGGCTCCGGCACCGATGCCGATGTGCCGGGCCGCAACGCCGACGCTATGGCGCGCCATGACGTTGGCCAGATTCACCAGCGCATTGGTCACATCGCCGGCGTTCTGAGCCGCGGTGAAAGTGTCCTGCGAAGTCTCGTGATAGAGGATACCGCCGCACACGAGCATCAGCAGCAGAGGCGCGATGCGTGCCAGGCGCGCCAGCCGGCTGCCCGATACATACGGTGCCAGCGTGGCAGCCAGAACCGCCAAGCTCAGCACGCCGAAGGGTATTGTCAGCAAACCGGCGTTACTGCCAATCCCGGTGAACAGGCGCGCCGGCTGGTCTATGATTGCCGCCATGTCGAAGAACTGGAAATCGAGCCCGATGACGCCGATCGAGGTGGAGAGCGTATCGAGCAGGAACCAGCCGACAAAAACGAGCACGACGGCCGCCAGGTTCAGCCACTCCGGCAACTCCCTGGGCTCATCGGACACTGCTTCGGGCTCCAGTTGGACTGCCGCCTTAGAAGTCGACTCCATGTGCCTCTCCCCTCTCTGGCGCACCGGCAACGCGCCCGGTGCATCGGTTGGTGACCGCTTCCCCTGCGTGCTAGATTAATCTGCCCACTGACCTCTCGGCACCTGTTTTTTGTTACGGCTGGAGCGCACCTATGCCCGCCCATCGCTGGCAAATCGGACCCACGGCCTTGCTGATCGCCTTGGTCGGCTGCACCACGACGCCACAGCAGCAGGAGTGGGTCAGCAAGGCCTCCGATGCGACCTCCAAGGCCGCTGACCAGACCGGCAAGGCACTGAAGATCGCCTCCGACCGGGCCGCCAAGGCCCTGGTCCGCATGCAGCACTACCTGGCCGAGAAGGAAACGCTCAAGACCTTTTATGATGCCGGGGAACACAGCGAATCGGCGGTGCTCGATGTGCTGCACCGATCCGGGGTCAGTGCCAAGGGCAGCGCACCGGCCAGCCACCCTGGTGCGGCCGCAGGCCCGGCGCCGCCCGCGATGAGCGCGGCACTTCCTGAACACTACGCCGGTGGTCTGCAATGGCCGCTCGAAGCCGGCATCGTCAGTTCCGAATTTGGCGAGCGCTGGGGCAAGATGCACAAGGGTATCGACATCGCCGCCGATGTCGGCGAACCGGTGTACGCCATGGCCGCGGGCGAAGTGATTTATGCCGGTAATGGCATGCGCGGTTACGGCAACGTGGTCGTCATCCGCCACGATCGGATGCGCACTTCGCTATACGCACACAACAGCGAACTGAAGGTCAAGCAGGGCGATCAGGTGACGCAGGGCTCACTGGTGGCATTGCTGGGCAGCACCGGGCATTCGACCGGGCCGCACGTGCACTTCGAGATTCGTGACGGCGATACCCCGCTCAATCCGCGCTCAGTATTGCCCGCCTCCAAGCTGGCGCAGCGCCTTGGCGTGCCGGAGCTGCTGACGCCGCCGGAACCCGAGGGCGCCGCCGCGATGCGGCTGGCGCAAAGCGGCCCCTGAGCGCGTGATTTGATCCGCAGGCACGAGTCAGCACCTCAGAGCGGCGCACAAGCTCCGTTGAGCCACTGGCGGACATCCTCAGGAACCAGCGGCCCGATGGCCGCGGCCGTGCGCGCGTGGTAGGCATCCAGTTGTGAGCGCTCTTCGGCGCTGAGCATGCCTGCCACGATCAGGCGCCGGTCCATTGGCGCCAGCGTGAGGGTCTCGAAGCCATGCATCGCCCGCTCACCGCCAACGATCATCGATGGCTCGGTGACGAACTGCAGATTCTCGATGCGAATGCCGTAGGCACCTTCCTTGTAGTAACCCGGTTCATTCGAAACGATCATGCCGGCGCGCAGTGCCACCGCATTGGGCGGCTTGGCAATGCGCTGCGGCCCTTCGTGGACACCAAGATAAGAGCCCACGCCGTGGCCGGTGCCGTGATCGTAGTCCAGGCCGTGAGCCCACAGCGCATTGCGGGCCAGTACATCGAGCGCCGAGCCGCTGGTCCCGGCCGGAAAGCGCACGCGTGCCAGCGCAAGATGTCCCTTGAGCACCAGTGTGAATCGCTCGCGCATCTCCCCGCTCGGCTCACCCATCGCAACGGTACGCGTCACGTCGGTGGTGCCGTCCAAGTACTGGGCCCCGGAATCAACCAGCAGCAGCGAGCCCGGCTCACAGCGCCGATTCATGCGGGCGCTGGGGCGATAGTGAACCACGGCCCCGTTGGGGCCGGCCCCGGCAATCGTCTCGAATGACAGATCGCGCAGCACACCGGTGGCTTCGCGGAACGCTTCAAGCCGGCTGACCACCTCGATCTCATCGGGAAGCTGCTGCTGTCCTTCGGTCGCCAGCCAGTGCAGGCAGCGCGTAAGCGCCGCGCCATCGCGCCGGTGAGCGGCGCGGGCGCCTTCGAGTTCGATGCTGTTCTTGCAGGCGCGAGGCAATGTGCACGGATCTTCCCCGCGCACGACCTCGGCGCCGCCAGCGGCCAGCGCATCGAAGTACCAGCTCGAGGTCTGCACCGGATCGAGAAGCACCCGCTGCCCCTTGAGCTTTGCGAACAGCGCACCCAGCGCTTTAGGCTCAAGCACCTGCACCTGGTTTCCCAACCACTCGCGAAGCGCCTCCGTGACCTTTGCGCCATCGACCAGCAGCGCTGCCGTACCGTCGCGATACAGCAGTGCCTGGCCCAGCGCCAGTGGCGAGCAACGCACATCGGCGCCGCGGATATTAAATAGCCACGCGATCGATGCCGGGGCCGTCAGTAGCGCGGCCGCGACACGACTTCCTGCCAGCTGCTCACCCAAACGAGCCCGCTTGGCTGCCGAGGCCTCGCCGGCATAGGCCAGCGGATGCGGCACGATCGGTGCGCGCGGCTGAGCCGGGCGCTCACCGCCCCAGGCCTCATCCAGGGGATTGGCATCGACGCTGCGCAGCGTGGCGCCGGCGCGCCGGGTCGCCGCGCCCAGGGCCTCGAGTTCCGAGGGGCTGTGCAGGCGTGGATCGTAGCCAATGACCTTCCCCGCTCCGGCCTGCCCTTCAAGGTAAGCCGGCACGCCGCCTTCGATCAGACTGCAGATCTCGAAGATGGCCTGATCCACCTGATTGCGCACCTGGAGCGTGTAGCGGCCATCGACAAATACTGCTGCGCGTTCGCGCAGGATCACGGCGGCGCCGGCCGAGCCGGTAAAGCCACTGGCCCAGGCCAGGCGCTCATTGGCCTCAGGCAGATACTCGTTCTGGTACTCATCGGTGTGCGGGACGATGAAGCCATCGAGCCCCTGGCGCTGCATGGCCTCGCGGATACGCGGCACGTGCCGTCCGCCAAATGAAGGATCCGTGCTCTCGCTGAATGTCTGTCTCATAAGCATCAAAATCCGTGTGTCGTGAGTGAGGCGTCCGGCTTCAACCGCGGCGCGTAAATTTGGCGATGCCGCGGCGAGCATCTTTCTGCACCGCATTGGCGGCCATGACTTCACCGGCCTGGGCATAAGCGGCAACGATCGGCAGTTCGCGTTGCTGATAAAAGAGTCGCTTGCCGGCGCTGATGGCGGCCGGCGATTTGCCTGCTATGGTCGCTGCCAGCTTCGCGACCTCGTCACTGAGCTGCTCGGGGGCGACCACGCGATTAACCAGGCCATATTCGCGGGCCGTTTCAGCACTGATGAATTCGCCCGTCAGCAGCATCTCGAGAGCCGGCTTCTGCAGCAGGTTGCGCGAGAGCGCCACCGCCGGGGTCGAACAGAACAGGCCAAGATTGATCCCGGAGACCGCAAACCGCGCCTCGCTGCTGGCGATCGCCAGATCGCACATGGCTACCAGCTGGCAGCCGGCCGCGGTGGCAACCCCCTGCACCTGCGCAATGACCGGCTGCGGCAGTGCCCGGATCACGAGCATCAGCGCGCTGCAGGAGGCAAACAGTGCGCGCATGTCCTCCACACCCGCCTCGGCACCCATCTCGGTCAGGTCGTGCCCGGCGGAAAATGCACGGCCTTCAGCACGCAGCACCACGACGTGGATCGAAGGGTCGGCGCCAATCGCTCCCAGCGTGGACTTAAGAGCCTCCATCATCGCTGCCGATAGCACGTTGTATTTGGCGGCGCGATTGAGTGTCAGGTAGACGATGGCGCCGGCCTGCTCGGTCCGCACCCAGGCATTGTCTGCCCAGCCCTCAGCCGCTCGATCAGGATCCGCATTCATGGCTTGAGCCTCCGGAATTGGTCGCGGCCGCCGCAACCGCTGGCATGCCCCCATTGTATCCCGGACCGCGCCAGCGGCGGTACGGCCCGGCCTCGACGCTGCCCGCCAGGGACCCCGACCTGGGTCCAATTGCCCCCTTCGCATCGCGGCATTCACTATGGCGGGGAGCAGAATTGAATTAAGCTCGGAAAAACACGGGGTCGCACCGCCAAGGCGCTGCCGACCGGGCAATACGGGGCGGGTTATGACATCAGTGCGCGAGCGCAAATCAGCGACGGCTGTCTCAGCCGAGCATGCGGCATCGCTGGTGACCTCCGGGGATTGGGTCGATTTCGGATTCGGGCACGCACAGCCCGACATCTTCGATCGAGCCCTTGCTGCACGTGCTCCTGATCTGGAGCGCGTCAAGATCCGCTCGGCCTTAACCATGCGTCCGCGTGCGGTGCTCGATGTGGATCCTGAGGGACGGCACTTCCAGTGGCTGAACTGGCATTTCTCTGCCTACGATCGCAAGCAGCACGATGCCGGTCGCTGTAACTACCTGCCAATGAACTTTGGCGAAACCCCGGATTATTATCGCCGCTTCATCGAGCCCATTGGCGTCGCCTGTATCAAGACGACCCCGATGGATGCCGATGGCTATTACAACTTTGGCTGCAGCACGACCTACCTGCGGGCAATGACCGAGCGCGCACGCATCGTGATCGTGGAAACCTGCACTTCCGTGCCCCGGGTGCCCGGTCCCGACAATGCCCTGCACGCGAGCGAGGTGGATTTCGTCATTGACGGTGGCAGCGCACCGCTCCCGGCCATCACTGCTGCTCCGGTCAGTGCCGTCGAGCGCGAGGTTGCCCGACTCATTGCCGGTGAGATCGAGGACGGGGCCTGTCTGCAGGTCGGGATCGGCGGCATGCCCAACGCCGTGTGCTCGCTGCTGCGCGAAGCGCACGTGCGTAATCTCGGGGTCCATACCGAGATGATGGTCGATGGCATCGCCGATCTGATTGAAGCTGGCATCGTGACCAATTCGGCCAAACGCCTCGATGCCGGCCTCAGCGTATTTTCATTTGCGGTCGGTTCCGAGCGCCTGTACCGACTGATCGATGGCAACGCCGGGGTACGAGCCTGCGCGGTCGATTACACCAACTTGCCGGACAACATCGCGCGCAACGACCGGGTCGTGTCGATCAATAACACCACACAGATGGATCTGCAGGGCCAGGCGGCCTCCGAATCCTGTGGACATCGCCAGGTCAGCGGAACCGGTGGCCAGCTGCAGTTCGTGCGCGGTGCTTACGCCTCACACGGTGGCAAGTCGTTTTTGTGTCTGGGCTCGACCTACGAGAAGCACGGCCGGCGCGAGAGCCGTATCGTGCTCTCGCTCACGCCCGGCAACATTGTCACAACGCCACGCACCGACACGATGTACGTCGTCACCGAATATGGCATCGTCAATCTGAAGGCCAAATCGGTTGCCGAGCGGGCACTCGCCCTGATTTCCATTGCGCATCCGGACTATCGCGAGCAGCTGGCGCGCGAGGCACGGCACCATAATCTGATCCCCAAAGGCTGGGCCTAGCCCAGCTTATAGCTCACTGCACGGGCGCGGGACGGGCCAGCGGGAGGGCGATTTCAATCGCTACGCCATCGGCCTGATTCCTGGCAACGATGCTGCCTTGCATCTTCATGACCAGTTCGCGAGCCACGAACAGCCCCTGGCCCTGGTGCTCGGGGGCACCTGGCGTCAAGGACACGCCGAACTCAAACACATCTTCCAGACGCGCGGGCGGAATTGTCGGACCGCGGTTCGCGATTGTGACAATGGCCTTGCTCTCTGCGATCTCGAGCACCATGCCGATCGCGGTGCCTGGCACTCGAAAACGGTTGGCGTTATTGAGGATTTGGACAATCGCATCACTGAGCGCACCATCATCGACATCTACCGGCACCGGGCCATCTGGCGCCGAGAACGCGACTGCCTCGATTCCGATCTGCGGCGCATTGCTCGCAAGCTGCCTCAGAAAATCCCCAAGATCGATGCGAACCGCCTCACCGTACATGCGGCTGAACGCATCGCGCAGTGCATCGCCGCCGAAGACCGCCTGTACGGCCTTATTGATCCGATCGATGTACGGCCAGCTGCGCGATGCCGGTGGATTCAGCGCCATCAGGGCCTGAATGGGGCTGCGGATATGATGACCGATGACCCGCAGCGTCTGGTATTCGCGTTTGACCCGCTCCTGGGTCGCGCGTTCATGCCGTAGCGCGTCCTCGCGGATCTGGCCAATCAGCGCGCTCAAGGTGCGCGAGAGAATGCCAAGTTCATCGCTCGATGCGCCATAGGGCAGATCAGCCGGCACGCCTCCAGCAGCGGTGGCGGATGCGGCCGCCGCCAGGTGCATCAGCCGGCTGAGCACCGCGCGCATCGTCACGGCGTACAGCACCGCGACCGCTGCGAACATGGCCAGAAAACTCAAGGCCAGCCGCGGTGCAAGCTTGTCCCAGACCGCAATGGCACTGGCGGCGGGGATGCTCGCCCGCGCCTCGTAGCCAAGCACCGGCGCGAGGCGGCTGGTGACTACGATGGGACTCGTATCAAGCCAGCGCTCGCGCCAGCCCGACCAGAATCGCTGCCGCGTCCCGGCACCTGCCGCCAGCGGATACCGGCCGCTCCACAGCGCTTCGGAGCTACTGCTCCTTTGCAGCTGCACGGTCTCTCCGCTGCCGGTCGAAGCGTACAGCGAGCGCGCCGAGACCAACGGTATGCCGGCAAGATCGTCAATCTGCTCGCCGCGCTGCGCATAGCTGGCCCCACGCAGTTCAGCGCTGCTGCCGCCGGCATCGCCACGCAGGTGCGCCAGCCGGATCAGCACGCTGCTGCCCGGAATGGGCCAGTGTTCGGCAGCGCTGCTGAGGCCGGTCATGTCGACTGCAATACTCAGCATCCGCTCCTGATCAGGCAGCAGTGCGCTTACGAAGGACCCCTTGATGTGACGGTCAGGGTGACGCGCGGCGCTGTCAGAGATCTGCCACTGCGCATCGGCCCGGTAGGCGGTGAGCTGATAGGACTCAGGATCAATGCGCTCAGCGCGCGCGTAGCCCTGCGCATCGAGCAGGCCTTCAGCCGAGAACTGATCGAGCACCAGGACCCAGCGCGCCTGGCTGCCGTCGTTACGTAAGATCTCGAGTTCGAAGAAGTCTCCCGTCTTGATCGGTGCGCCCGATGAGAGGTGCGGCAGAATCGAGTCGCTGTTGAAGCGCACAATCAGATACAAATAGCGGCCGGGATTGCTGACCGCCGAGATCGTGCGATCCACCGCAGCGCAGGCGCTGAAGGATTCGAGCGCTGCCGACTGAAAGGTAAGGTAGCAGGGCCGCCCCACCACGTATTCATCGGGCAGCGCGGCGCGCATGACGCGCGTGCGCGTCGATACCTGCGTGGGGCGCAGCTCCCGCGCTTCGCTGCCAAAATCCAGGTTCGCGAGGATTACGCGACCATCGACCGTATCGAGCTCCCGCAAAAACAGATCGAGCCGGTAGCGCACCTGCGCGGCGATATTCTCACGTACCTGCTCATAGCCGCGCCGGTCGGTCCAGAGCGCCAGCAGCACCAGACCGAGCAGGATGCTGATGAACAGGACATGAAAGGTCAGATGCAGGCGCCGCCAGCCGCGGGTGCGCGGCGCCGCTGCCTCTACTCCTGCCATAGGTAGCCAACCAGCGGCACGTTGATGATTTTGTTGAAGCCCGGGTCAACCGCCTTGAACGCGGTGCGGATTGTGCTGACATGAGTTTTGACGGCGCCCTGGGTGCCGGCATACGGCATCACCTTGATCAGGTCGCTAAAGGAAACCGGGCGACCGTTGCTGCGCGCGATCTGATACAGGATACGCTGCGCCGTAATGGGCAAGACCAGCCGCTGACCGCGCCAGATCGGATGTTTCTTCTCAAGCGGATTCAGATCAAGGCCCGCCGGCAGTTCTGATTCGATACCTGAAGTGCCGGGCGGTGGCAGCGCGGGCCGTTCCTTCAAAGCGTTGCGAACCACGGCAATCAGTGCCGCCTGATCTGCCGGTTTGGTCAGATAGTCCCAGGCTTCGAGCTGATACATGATGCCGCGATAGATATCGGCCGGCATTCCCGAGACCACGATGACCGGACAATTCTGGCGCTTGCCGAGATCATGGATCAAACCCACGCCCGCGTTGGAATCGCTCCCCAGCCGGATGTCCAGTACCACCAGGTCAAAAGCGCGCTGTGCAATCGCCGCCTCGGCCGCCGTGCGCGAACCAAGCTGCTCGATCTCAAAGGAATCGTCGTACTCCTTGAGCCAGGTGGCAAAGGTCTGGCTGGTAGGTGGATCATCTTCAACGATTGCGATACGGGTCATGGCGGAACGCTCTGCCTGCGGATGCCCCTATTGTCGCGGATCCGGGCTTTCGCGTCCGCTCCGGCCGGTCAGCGTTCGTTAACCCGACGATGGCTAAGTGCTGACCGCAAAAAGACCGCAACGACGGCTCCCGGATACTGGCTGCCCCAGTTTTGTCGCAAGCCCGTCGAGCAGTTGAGGTCAGCAAACCTTAAGCGCGCGCACGATTGGGTTAGCACCTACGCGTTCCGGTGTCAGTCCTTCCTGATCCGGAAGCTGCAAGCATGGCTCCAGCGTCGGACTACCGCTCGCCCCAGGGGTCGCCCCATCGGAGCCAACCGTGAAGCACTCGCCATCCACTCACTCAAAGCCTGCCGCCACGCTGCTGCTGGCAGCGGCCGTGCGTACGAGCCTGGGTCGCGTGGCGCTGCCGGTGATGCGCCCGAACTCCCGGGTTCATGCGGCCGGGAAGCCGCATCCCCAAGCCCGAACACCTGTTCCAGAGCTCCGCGGCGCCTCTGGCGCCACGGCGCCGCCTTGCCCGTCCACTTAACTGCTGCACTACCTCCAGAAGGAGTTGATTATGAACACTGAACCCACCTCTTTGACAAGCTGTTGCCGGCTCAGAAGCCTGCTGCAAAGCGCTGCCCTGCTGGTGGCGGGCAGCCTCGCCTGCGCCGTTGCAGCAGCCGCATCATCGGATGTCGATGGCACGCCGCAGAGCTGGAGCCTGCGCGCCGGTCCCGTCAAAGCCGAAGCCCGGCTGCTGCATGAGGATCCGGCTGGGCCCCAGATCAGCGGCCAGTACGTTTTCACGATCAGCGTGCATGGGGACGCCGGTGACCAGTTGATGACGACTGCCATCCGGGCCAGCTCGCTCGATGAGGCGGTAAAGATCGTGCGTGCCGCGACCGTGTGGCGATCGCCTTACCTGTTCGTGCATCTGGAGCGCGGTATCGGCAACCGGCCCGATGGACGCAGGCAAGCAGTCTTTGAAGTGCTCGATGGCAAGCTGCTGAGTCTCGGGCAACTGATCGACCTGGGCGAGGGTCTGAATAATTATCACGGCCGACACTTCGTCGACTACTGGGTGCCGGACTCGGCCCAGCAGCTGAATCTGTGTCGCGATTGCGCACCGGTGCTGAGAATCCAGCTCGTTGACAAGAACGGTCATCTCGAGGTTCAGCGCAGCGTCACCTGGTCGGCCAACCAGGACAGCTGGCAGGCTAATGCCCAGCTGATCGCGCACCCGCCAACGGATGCTGCGGCCGACGCGCAGGACTCAGCGGACAGTGATTTTGCCGCGCGCCTCGGCTACTTCCAGGCCGTGGTGAAAAACGCGATGCTGGCCAAGTACTGTGGCAAGACGGCCGATTTGCTCGATCTGCTGAGTCTGACAGCAGCACACCTGAATGCCGAGCAGCGTCAGGATCTGAAGGATGCGCTGGCGATGTTGGCGCCGCTGACGCCACCGAGCGAGGCTCGTCCGGCACTCTATGCGCTGAACGTCAATCTCAAGAGCACACCCTGAAGCCACAGCCTGTGACGAGGAATCCGTTGGTATCAGATACGCCGCGGCGGCAGGCCGAAGCCCGATCGGCAAGCGTCTGGCCCGGTCCCATCCGTGCCGTCGCGGCGTCCTCACGTAGTCATGCCGCCTGCTGGAGAGCAGGCGTCATTGTCGAACCGTGGCCTAAATGTCGAGACGCAGTGCAGCCTCGGATTCAGCCATCAGCCGCTTGAGTGCACCAGGATCGGCATGCGTCTGCTCCATCTGCCCGATCTGCACCGAGTTCTCAACCACCAGCCGGCAGCGCTCCCAGCGCCGTTCCTCAAAACGCGCCAGCGCCTGCTCGATGCTGACCGGTGCGCCCAGCTCTTCACTGAGCACCAGGGCATCCTCAATCGCGATGCCGGCGCCCGAAGCCAGGTGCGGCGTGGTAGCGTGCACGGCATCGCCAATCAGCAGGACGCGGCCGCGGTGCCACGGGCGCGGCAGCAGGATCGCCTCGAGCGGCCGGACAATGATCGAGGACTTCACTGACAGGCCATCGCGCAGCGCGCCGATCAGGCCAGAGAACGGCGCCATCAGCTCGCGCAATCGCAACCACTGGCTGGCCTCATCGATCCGAAGTTTCTCGGGCACATGATGCAGCAGGAACATGTACATCTGTGACTCGGAAGTCGGCATGACACCAGCTGTCACGGCCCCGGCCATGTAGAAATGCACGCCATCGATCTCAGGGGCACGTGCGGCCACCAGCCGCCAGCAATATTGCCCCGTGTACCGCGGCTGCGGGGCCTGCGGGAACACCAGGCCCCGCATCTTTGAGTACGCCCCGTCTGCGGCAACGATGAGCGTGTAGGCATCGCTGCGACCGTCGCTGGTCAGCGCCTGCACGAGCCCCTTTGCCTCGGTGTAGCTATCGAGCGTCACGCCCAGGCGCACGTTGACACCAGCGGCCCGCGTCCGCGTGGCGAGAAGCTCATGCAGTACCGGACGCATGATGCCGCCACCGGTGGGCAGCCCCGGCTCGATCGGGTGCGCCGGGATCTCGGCCACGATCTGGCCACTGGGCGTGCAGATGCGTACACCCCGGTGGCTGCTGTAACCGCGGGCCATCAGTTCCTCGGCAATCCCCAGCCGCCGAGCCGCACGGTAGGTCGGCGCGGTGATGCTGATGCCCGCGCCATAGACGCGCCACTGGGGATCGATCTCGACCAGATCGACTGACCAACCGAGCGCCCGCATCCGGATCGCCAGCGCCATGCCGCTGATACCGCCACCCACCACCAGGAGTTTTCGATCGGTCATATGCCCTGATTGCCCTTCTTCCACTGGTTCTTATTGTCACGGCCGCCCCGCGGGCGAGCGTCCCATTGGATGCACGCTGCGCCGCCGCGAGCAGCCATTGTAGACGGTAGTCCGTGCGTCCCCAGGGCATTCCCGCGCAGCACGCTACCAGGCAGGAGCACATGTAGGGCGTCGCTGGCGCCTGAATTCGCCGCTTCCGCCGTGATGGGCCTATATTAAGTCAACATGTGCCGCGGGCACCGCTCCGGCGCTCAAGTAAGGCCGCGAACGGCCGCTAACCGGGCTGATGGATACGCATAAGAACCTCCCTCCGGAGCCGACGCTGCAGCGTCCGAGTCGCACCGGCTCTATGGCCATAGCGCTGCTGTGCCTGTGCGCTTCGGCGGCACTGAACGCCGGTGAAGCACGCGCCACCCTCACGGTAGCGGTCACAGTGCCGCCGGTCTCTCGGCTGGAGGTCGTATCGCAGGCCACGACCGTCCAGATCACGGCGCAGGACCTGCAACGCGGCTATGTGGACCTGAGCGTACCCACGCTTTTGAATGTCTACAGCAACGCCCGCGACGGCTTTGCACTTGAGGTGCTGCCGATGAGCCCAGTGATCCGTGCCATTGCCGTGCGCGGCCTGGGCAGTGAGGCAGATCTCGGTGCCGAAGGCGGCCGCATCATTGAGCGCTGGGAGCATCCCCAGCCCACCTCGCTGTCGCTGACCTTCCGGCTGGCGCTTGCACCCGGTGCGATGCCTGGACTCTATCCTTGGCCACTGCACCTGGCTGTAGGACCAGTCTCGGACGCCCCCTGATAACCGACCTGCTTCAGGCGCCGTGATCAAAACGTAATTGTGACCACGATCGTGTCGGTGTAGGTACCCGCGGCCACATTCTGGCCGGCGTTGATCTTGCCGTAGATCGTACCGGTCGCGACCTGGGTCGGGTTGGCCTTGGTCAGATTGAGCGTGGCGCTGCCCGTCTGCGAGCCCCCGGTACCGTTACCCCGGATCTCCGTGTAGGCGGCGTCGTAGTACAGGTTGTAGTTGAGCACATTGGCGCCCGAGAGCATGGTGCGGTTGGCGTAGGTGCCACTCGAGCCGGTGCTGAAGCTGTCCGTGATAGTCACGGTCGCCGCGTTGCCCGACAGCAGCGTACAGGTGGCGTTCAACGTACCGTTCTCTTCATCGGGCGTCGCGGCAAACGGGTTGTAGACTCCGAAATTAGGGCCGGTCGCCGCGACCGAGCAGGTCCACGTCGCAGCAGCCGCCGGCAGCGCCATAAGCGCAAGCGCCAAGCCGAGCAGCAGGTGTCCACTCGCGTTTCCCATGGGAGCTCGATGCGTTCTGCGGCTCATCGCCGGGCCTCGGTAGTCGCATGTTCGCTGCAAATGATCGTACCCATGTCAGGTTGCGGATCGTTGGGTGGCGGCGGCGCCAGGCGGAAAGTGCACTTGTGATTGGCCCAGCTGGCCGTCGCACTGGAACCGTGGTCGTAGCCGGTGATGTAGACCCGGCCATCGAGCGCCACTGGGAACAGCTCGCCATTGAACTCCACCTGCGCGCCCACCGGCACCACGCCGCCATCCCGAGTTGTGAGCCGGAAAACGCCGGCGCGGATCTTCTCCACCGGAAATTTCAGCACCACGCCACTGCGGTAGGCTGGGGCAACTTCCATGGTCTTGGCATCGATCTCGGTGTCCAGCGGCAGCTCCAGCGGATCAATGCTGATGCGATTGATCTCGTACGGGCGCAGATCATGCAGCAAGGCGCGACCGCTCTGATCGGTTTCGGTAATTTTCTGGTTGTCGATGTAGACCGGCACATCCGCCAGGCCGGCCACATCTACGACCGCGAAGCTATCGTTCACCTGCCGCGCGACCCGCACCTGGCCATCGAGCAGCGTCGCGGCGCCGCTCCACTGCGCGGTCTGGCCACTGACGCCCGCGTTGCGGACCGCCATGGCCTCGAAGTCTCCGGCCGCGGTCTGCACGCGACCATCTGCCGTGTAATTGTCATCACTGGTCTCGCCGAGCCGATAGCCGAAGCCGGGGCCCAGCGGCGGACTCTCAACCAGCATCGCATTCACCTCATTCGGTGGCGCGCCTGAACCCTGGCCCAGCGTGCCACCGGTCGTGACTGATTTGCGACCACTGAGCGGAATCGTAATAAACAGATACAGACTGCTTGCTGATTGCGTGGACATCGTGCGCGTCGCATTCAGGCTGAGGGTGATCTGATCAGGCAACTGCTGCGAGTAGGCGGCGCTGATCGTCCTCAGCTGCGGCTGAGAGTCGAAGGTCTCATCGGCGTAGGCCAGCTGCAGCGACGTACCGTGGCTCAGGTTGACCCCGATCTGGGCAAGGTTGCGCTGCTTGAATTGCCCCGAGCTGGTCGAGGCATCGCTGATCTGCAGGTAGCCGGATGAGGCTACGGCGCTGCTCAGCGCCATGTTGAACCACTTGGCCTGCCACGAGTAGCCCAGGCTGCTCATGATGCCACTGCGGCCATCACCACCACCGCCGGCGAGCGTCGCACTCACGATGCCATAGTGACTGATGGCTGCGGCCAGATCCGCCCCGGCCGCATAGGCCTGGGTTCCCAGGAACTCACCGTGGGCCTCGACCGTAAGTGCCGATGTCAGGCCGCGCTCATAGGTTGCCGAGCCAGCCAGGCCTGCATAACGATCACTCTCGAGCGCGTAGTCATTGCGTGCCACGCCCAAGTCCAGCTCGTATTCGCTCAGGCCCGGCGCCAGCAGACTGGCGCTGGTGTAGAAGGGCTGGGTAATCACCTGCTGCTGGCCGAGCGCATTGCGCACCACCAGGGTGACATCACCGCTGCCGGTAATTGATGGCAGCTGATCGACGATGAAGGGTCCCGGTGGCAGGTTCTCGCTCGAGACTTTCTGATTGTTGACGAACACATCGACGGTCGATGGCAGCACAGCCGTGCCAGTGGCCGCCAGCAGCGGCGTGGTCAGCATGTCCGGGCGCAAGCCGAAGTTGGTCCCCCAGTGAATGCCACCGAAGCGGATGGCACTGCCCCAGTTGCCCGGATCCGTGATGGCATCACCGAGTTCCAGGGTCTCAAGCTGCCCCGGAAAATCCTTGGTGAAGGTCGTATCCAGCCGGACCACGTCCGTATTCCCGTCATTCGAGCGCGCGACGGCGGTGTTGGTCACCACACCGAGCGAATTGAATACGCCAAGCTCGGTGGTGGCGCCAGTGAGGCTCTGATCCGAATAGTGCTGCGCCGAGAGCTGGTAGTTGAGGAACGCGCCCAGTGCCGCCGGCGTGATCGGTGGCCCCTCGCGGGCTGGTGCCGACACGCGCGTGGCCAGAAAGGCATCTCCCGAGACGCTGATCAGCGCGCGAGCGCGCGCTTCGTCAAACTGAACCGAGCCGCCGGGCAGTGCACTGATCGGATAGTAGCGTCGCCCTTCATACACGCGCGGCGCCACATCGGGCATTCTCAGGTGCAGGCGCGCCAGGTCCCGCTCATCAAGCCACAGCCCGCCAGACTCATCGCGCAACACGATCAGCATCTCCGTGGCAGGCTGCTCGTTCACGCTGACCTCCATGACCGCCTCCTGTAGCGCAGGCAGATCCTCGGCGTGCGCCACCAGACCCGCGCACGGGCACAGCAGGAGCGCGATGCAGCTCCAGACTCTGGCCATGGCAAGATCTTTGAACCGGCACATAATTGCCCTAAGCGGCGGCTCAGGTCCCGGCGTCGCTGACGCCGGCGCCAAATTGGCCGCGATCCCCGGCGCCCTGCACCCTGAGTGCGACGTGAGCCTCGATTCCTTCCGGCGGCTTGACGATCCAGCTCACCGAGCTTTGTGGCAGTACATAGCGGGTGACACCCACGTGGCTGGTGCGATCCGCACTGCCAAACTGGACATCAAAATCTGTCACGCGCGTGTGGGCGTTGCCGGAATTGCTGGCCGTGATCTGTACCGAACCGTCCGGTTGCCACTGCGCACTCCAGTTGAGCTCGCTGTGCACCGCGACCGGCGGTGCTACGAAAATCGGCAGACTCAGCTGCAAAGCCACCTGCATGCCGCTGAAATCCTTGCTGGGCGGCGGCGGAATTTCGGTCAGCAGGACCCGATAGTCGAGTTCCCGTGCCGCATCGGGCTCGCGCCGTAGCGCAATCCGGACCACCTGCTGGCCGTGCGGCCCGATCTTGAAAATCGGCGGCGTGACCAGCAGCTCACGCGTATCCTCGAGCTGCTCCTCGCCGGCCTGCTGGCTCCAGTTTTTCAGCTCGACCTGAATCGACAGCGGCGCATCTTCCGCATTGGTAATCGTCAACACCTCGAGCCGATGGCTGCCCTTCATCTCTACGCGCAGCGGCGAGACACTGAAGTTGCCCGCCAGCGCCGCTGTGGGAACGGCGCCCAGCAACGCAGCACCGCAGAGTGCGGCACAGGTTATGGAAATACCCCGAAGGCGGTTGTTGAGGTTCACGATGTGTATTCCTTCAATTGAATGAGTGCTGCCCGCTCAGTAGGTGAGCGTGGCGGTGACGGTGTCGGAGTAATTGCCAGCGGCGGCGGAGAGCCGGTTGGCTGCGCTGTCGAGAAACTCTCCGTAGACCGTGACCTGGACTGGGGTGGTAAAGCTTGTGGTACCTAACGTCACCGGAAGCGTCGAACTGCCACCGGTACCGTCGCCGAACACCGTGCCGTAGCTGGCAGTGGTATACAGGTTGTATTGCAACGTCGCGCCGCCAGGTCCCGTCATCAGTCGGTTGGCCATCGTGCCACCCGAGGCACCGGCATTGAGGGCGAGCGTCGGTGTCGGTGTGCCGCTGGTGCACTGGATCGAGATGCTTGAGTTCGCCTTGAGCGTGGTGCCATTGCCGGGAATATAGGTTCCGAAATTAATCGCGGTCGCGCTCATCTGGCAGACCGCCTGCACGGTGGCCGAGACCACGAAACTTCCGTTGGCGGTGCCCGCAAAGAGCGGCGAAGCCAGGGTCAAAGAGGCCGCAAGTGGCAGCAGGTGTTTGCAGCATTGCGCCGCCCGCGTGGCTGCTCGGGCGGCGCTGAGGCGACGGGGCGGCGCAAGGTGCCGCCCCGTTATGCCCGTCAGCAGGTTCCGTTCATCAAGACAAGGGAACAACAGCACCGATCGCATGGCAGCAGTATCAAGCGAGCGCGGCTGAAACCTGGTTCCCTTGCGATCAGAACGTCAGCGTGGCAACCACGGTGTCCGTGTAGCTACCGGCCGCAAGCACCTGGTTGTTGGTATTGTCCGGAACGATGATGTAGACCGGCACCGCCTTCGGTACCGCAATCGTCGAGCCGGTCACGGTGACCGTAGAACCCGTCGTGCCATTGCCAAGGAGCGTAGTGCCCGCGGCGCTGGTGTACAGGTTGTACTGCAGTGAGGCGCCAGCAAGCGTCGCCAGACGCTGCGCGATCGTGCCCGTCAGACCGGTGCCGAAGGAAATCGTCGGCGTATTGGTATCCGGCGAGCAGGCCACGGTCAGGGCCGTTGCGTTGCTGGCCGTTACCTGGCCGCCACCGGGCAGGTAGGTCGCGGCCACTGTGCCGCCCGTGAAGACGCAGTTGGTCTGCACGGTTACATTCACGGCAAGGTTCGCCGTCGTGGTGCTGGATTTGGCAACGCCGGCGCCTATCAGGACGCTGGCTGCCATCGTTGCGATAATGATCTTATTCATCAGGGGGTCTCCTAAAAAGTCAGTTCCAGGGGTCGTCGCGCAGGCCGCTTGCCCGTGCCGGTCCGGCCCTCATCAAGGGCTCGCGGAATCGGCGAGAGCAGGCTTCAGCTGCCGTGCTAGGTGGATTCTGACTATGTGAAACACGTCTGGTGTGACCCTTGTCCCAGATCACATTCCGCGGCCTCAAGTTGTGCCGCAAACTGCCGATAACCCCGCAATTTTTTTCGACTGCGAAGCGCCGGACAGCTCAGTGCGTAGTGAGATTTGGCCTTAAGGAGTGCTTAAGTGGCCGTAACTGCAAAGGAAGCGGCGCAGCGTGCCGCGCCAGCGCGGGCGCTGGCGCGTAACTGGCGCACGCTTTTTACAAAATGATCTCGCTGGCCGGTGCGCGCAGATTGTAGTGGGAGCTCATCGCCCGGCCGTAGGCCCCGGCATTGGCTATGAGCACCACATCACCAGCGCGGCTCGGAGCCATCAGGCGCTCATGGCCAAGGAAATCCCCGGACTCGCAGATCGGTCCCACCACGTTCACCAGTTCGGTTGCCGGCTCATCGAGGCGGGTCAGATTCACCATCTCATGAACCGCTCCGTACAGGGCCGGGCGGATCAAGGAATTCATGCCGGTGGCCACGCCCACATAGCGCAGCGGCTCCTTGATCTTGGTCTGCGTGACGCGCGCCAGCAGTACGCCTGCGCCAGCCACCAGGTAACGGCCTGGCTCGAGCCACCAGCTGACCCCTGGCAGCCCCTGGCGAACCATGAGGAGCGCCGCATCGAGGCGTGCCAGATCGAGGCCCGGCTGCTCATGATTCTCGGGCACGCCCAAGCCACCGCCCACATCGATGATTCGGACCTCGGGAAAGCGTTGCTGGATGACGCCCAGGACGCTCGCCGTCTCGGCCCAGCTGGCCGCATCGAACACGCCGCTACCGGTGTGCGCATGCAGACCCACGATGCGCAGCTGCAGCTGCGCGGCGAGCGTGCGCAGCTCATCCATCTCGCTCAGTGGTATGCCAAACTTCGAATGCGCCCCGGCGGTGCGTACATGCTGGTGATGACCGCGCCCGGTGCCAGTATCGATGCGTACGAAGATCGCGCGGTCGCGAAACAGCTCCGGCCAGCTACGCAGCACGAACAGATTATCGATCGTGAGTTGCAAGCCCGTCTCGAGCGCCCAGGCATATTCTTCGCGCGCGGCAAAATTTGGGGTGAACAGCAGCTGCGAGCGCTCGATGTGCGGCAGCGTCTCCAGCACGCGCTCGACTTCGCCCGGGGATACGCACTCGAAGCCGATGCCCTCCTCGGCCAGCGCCTTGAGAATGTGCGCGTTCGGGTTGGCCTTCATCGCATACAGCACGCGATCCACCGACTTCAGGGCCTTGAGCGCGCGGGCCGCCTGGCGCACCACCGCAAGGTCATAGACGTATGCGCAGTCGTGCGCTGCGCCGATCCTGAGCAACTCGGCGCGGCGCGTGCGCCACCACGGCTGCAGGCGCTCGCTCACTGGAGCCGCTACGGCAAACAGCTGCTCCCAGGTAGGCCCGAGCACCGTATCGCCCGGGACCGGGCGAATCAGCAGATCGTGCAGCTCCTGAGCGAGTCGGTCGCCCTGCCCTTCATCCACAACGAAGGTCAGGTTCAGGTCGTTGGCCGACTGGCTCACCATGTAGATGCGTTGATCGGCAAACAGCTCGAAGGCGTCGCCGAGCTGGTGCAGGATGCCGCGGATGGCACGACCGACCAGACTCACCGAGGCGCACGGGCCAATCAGCTGCACGCGACAGAGCTGCGAGAGCTCGGCCATCAGCCGCTCAAGCGTCGCCTGATCAAGCGTGTTGGCCGCCGGATCGAGTGAGACTGTGACGTTGGTTTCGGAGGTTGAGATCTGATCCACCGACAGACCCAGGCCCTTGAAGATCTGGAAGGCGTCGGCAAGAAAGCCCACCTCGTGCCACATGCCCGGACTATCGAGCGAGACCAGCGTGATGCCCTTCTTGACGCACACGGCCTTGACCTGTGCGCGCCCGTCACCGCCGCTGGCGCTGATATGCGAGCCCTCGAACTCTGGTCTCTGCGTGGCGTAGACCCACAGCGGGATCTGGCCCTGCTTGGCAGGCAGGATGCAGCGCGGGTGCAGCACCTTGGCGCCACTGCTGGCGATTTCCTGGGCCTCATCGTAATGCAGTGCCCGCAGCAGTCGCGCCGAGGGCGTGGCGCGCGGATTAGCACTGAACATGCCGGGCACATCGGTCCAGATTTCAAGGCGTCGCGCTTCGAGCTTGGCCGCGAGATAAGCCCCGGAGGTGTCCGAGCCTCCGCGCCCCAGCAGCACCGTCTCGCCGGCGTCGTTGCTGGCGATAAAGCCCTGGGTGAGCACCACGCCCGGCAATGCGCCTAAGCGCACCTGCAATGCTGCATCTGGAGAGAAGTCACAAGTCGCCGACAAAAAGTTCGCGCGCATCGAGGCACTTTCACGCAGCTCGGCCTTAAGCCCCTGACGTGCATCCCACCAGCTGGTCTCGATGCCTTGGGAGCGCAGGAAGCGGGCCCCGAGTTCGGTGGCCATCAGCTCCCCCATACCCATGATGCGCGCCTGGGTACGCTCGCTCGCCTCACCCATCAGCGCCAGGCCCGCTCCGATCTGGCGCAGTTCAGCGAAGTAGCGCTCCAGATCAGCGCTCGGCCCCACACCCAGTTCCGCAGCCAGTGCCTGATGCCGCGCTTCAATGCCTGCGAGCAGCTCAAGGTGCGTGCCCGCGAGCGCTGCGCGCAGAAAGTTTTCGAGCCGATCAGTGATCCCGCTCAGCGCCGAGTGCACGATCAGGATGCGATCGCCTTCGGCCAGGCGCTTGCGAACCACGTGCGCGATGTTGCGCCAGTTCGCCAGCGTGGAAACGCTGGTGCCACCGAATTTGAGCACGATCCATCGGGACTCAGCGCGTGGAGTCATCAGCTAACCTTAGCAGCAGCGGTAGTCAGTCAGGAGGCGCGCGCCAGCGAGGCACGCGGCGGAGCTGACAGTGATCCGCCGCCGCAAACCAGAGCGCAGCAACGTGCGATCACAACTCCTCGTCGAAGATGTCCCGCAGGTCCTTTTCCAGCTTTCGGTCGGCCAGCACTTCCTCAAGGCGGCTCCACGCGGCCTTGCCACGCTTGCCTTGATTACGCACGCGCTTGTCCACGCGCGCGAGCAGCTTGTCGTAGTCGTCCGTGCTCTCTTCCGATTCGGCGACGAATTCCTCATCCAAATCGAAGCTTTCACTCTCTCGCTCAGACATCGCTATTTCTTGAGATTATGTTTTAAATTTCAATGAGTTATCTGCAAAACCACTGGTCCGCAGGGCAGCGAACTATAGCTGATTTGATTCGTCTTTCAACCTTTTTAGGCCAGAAGGCTCCCGAGCTGTTCCCGCGAGGGGCTTTGCGGGCACCCCGGAGCGGCCCGGCACGGCTGGCGGGCGAGTATCCTTGAGCGATGAGCCAGCGCATCTTGGTCGCGATCGGAAACACCCAGGGCCAGCATCGCAGGGTACTGCAGCGGGCCGGCGCACTCGCCGGGGAGGGTGGCCGAATCGAGCTGCTCCATGCCCTGGGCGATGCCGGGCGGCTCGCGCTGGGTGGTGGCGGACGTACGCTCCTGGGCCTGCAGCGAAGCCTCAAGACCAGCGCTCTGCGGCGCCTGCGGCACCTGGCCGGCACGCCGGCGCTGCGCGGATTGCGGGTCTCCTGCCGCATTACCGATGACTACCCAGTGCACGAAGCAATCGTCCGGCGCGCCCGCCATATCGGCGCCGATCTGGTCGTGGTCGATTCGCACGGCCATACGCGCGCTGGACGCTGGCTGTTCGGCAGCGTGGATTGGGAATTGGTGCGCACTTGCCCTGCGCCGCTGCTGATCGTCAAGCCGCGTGCCGGCCGCCAGCGCGGCCCGGTGCTGGCGGCGATCGACCCGAATCATGCCGCCGCCAAGCCGGTCGCACTGGACCGCCAGATCCTGCGCACCGCGCACGACATCAGCCTGCGCCTGAAGCGCCCGCTGCGGGCGGTGCACGCCTGGCAGCCGCTGTCCTATCTCTATGCCTCGGCACCGACCGAAACGGCACCGGTGTGGATTCCGCCGGAATCCGATGCACAGTATGAGCAGACGCTGCGCCGGCTCGGGGAAGCTGAGTTGCGGCGCGCGGATCTGCCCAGCGGGCAAATCGAATTCCTCATTGGTGCTCCCGAGGAGGTTCTGCCCGAGCTTGCCCGGCAGTCGCATGCCGAGCTGATTGTGATGGGTGCCATCTCGCGCACCGGCCTGGAGCGGCTGATGCTCGGGAGCACGGCGCAGCGGGTGATGGATCGGGTGCCGTGCGATGTCCTGGTGGTCAAGCCGCGCGGCTTCCGCTCCCCGATCAGTCGTGCCGGACGCACGGCACCCCCGATCGTCGTGCCGCAGCCTTAGCGACAGCGCTCAAAGCCTAGTTCAGATCGGCCTCGAGTCCGACCACTGCCAAGCGCCCATCGGCCTGGCGCAGCACGTCCTCGGCGTAATCCCAGTGAATCGCGACCGTGCTGTCACCCACCGCATCGCGCAGCAGCTGCGCGAACTGATCCACATTGGGCTCGTAACTCTGCCCTTCGGCATCGACCGGCGGATGCGCTTCGAGCAGCAGCTCGCCATCCACCCAGGCCACCTTGATCGGCTCATTCATGATCCGCACTTCAGTGCCGTTGGGCACCTGCGCGAACAGCGACTCGATATCTTCGGGATACATGCGAACGCACCCGTGTGTCACGGCCAGGCCCACGGCGATCGGATTGTTGGTGCCGTGAATCAGATAGGTGCCATTGCCAGCGGCCAGTCGCAGCGCGAAAGCACCGAGCGGATTGTCAGGGCCCGGCGGCACGACCTGTGGCAGCGTGTCGCCGGCGGCCGCGTGCTCGGCGCGCACGCCCTCGGGTGGGTACCAGGAAGGATTCTTGATCTTCGAAATCACATGGGTCAGGCCGATCGGCGTGTGCCAGTCCATCTTGCCGATGCTGACCGGGAAGGTCACGACCACCTGCGGCTGGCCACGCTTGACCTTCGGGTAGTAGTACAGCCGATGCTCGGGCAGATTCACGATGATGCCGGTGTGCGGGCCGCTTGGCAGAATGTGCCGACCCGGTACGAACAGTGTCTTGTCGGCGCCGGGAATCCAGGGGTCGATACCGGGGTTGACCCGGATCAGCTCTTCGGAGCCGAGGCTGTATTTGCGGGCCAGATCGTAGAGCGTGTCTTCATAAACCGTCTGGATCTCCTGGTCCTGGCCGACGATGGCAAGTTTGGGATCGGTGAGCTCAAAGACACTCGCGAAACACGGTGCAGTGACACACAGTACGAAATAAAGGAGGCAAGATTTTGTTTTCAATGGGAATTTGTTAGCCGTGAGGTTGCTTAACTTTAGCATGCCTAGGACTTCTTAAAAATTAAGGCCTTCTCAAAAATACCAGACAAATGTATGGTATTTGAATGTCCCCCCGTTCCAGCCTTCCCAGTCCCCGCCAGCAGCAGATCCTGCAGCTGATCGAGCAGGCGCTGCGCCGTCACGGCCGGCCCCCGACACGCGGCGAGCTGGCCACGGCACTCGGACTGCGCAATCGCCAGGGGATCGACCAGCATCTGCATGCCCTGGCGGACAAAGGACTGATCAGCCTCGAGCCGCGGCTGGCGCGCGGTATCCGACTGCGGAGTGCAACGAGTGCCGGTGTGCTGCTGCGTCTGCCGCTCTATGGCCGGGTCGCGGCCGGCGTACCCACGCTGGCCGTGGATAACATCGAGGATGAACTGACCATCGATCCGGCGCTGTTTCGCCCGCGCGCTGATTTTCTGTTGCGTGTCCATGGTCAGAGCATGCGCGATGCTGACATTCTGGATCGCGATATCCTCGCCATCCACCGCACCGCCCAGGCGAGCAACGGTCAGATCGTCGTGGCACGCATTGGCGATGAAGCGACCGTCAAGTACTACTACCGCGCGGGCGAGCAGCTGCGACTGGAGCCGGCCAACCCGGCCTTTGCGCCGATCCGCATCAATCTGCGGCACACCGAGTGCGCGATCGAGGGTCTGGTGGTGGGGCTGGTCCGCTCCGGCCTGCCGCGGAGTGCGGCGCGGTGAGCCGCAGCGCGCTGCTCGAGCAGCTGGCACAGGCCTGTCGCGCGGGGCGCGCCGATGCCCAGAGCCCGCGCCCAGTACAGCCCACCGGCTTTGCTGCACTCGATGCGCTGCTCCCGGGCGGTGGCTGGCCGCTGGGCGCCGTGACCGAGCTGATGCCCGAGAGCGCCGGCATCGGCGAACTCTCCCTGGTGATGCCAGCACTGGCTTATCTGACACGCGCCGATCGTTACCTCGCCTGGATTGCACCGCCCTACCTGCCCTATCCATCGGCGCTGGCCCGACAGGGAGTGCAGCTCGAACGGCTGCTCATCGTCCAGGTCCGTGATGAAGCCGAGGCATTGTGGGCGGCCGAGCAGGCGTTGCGTTGTCCGAGTTTTGGGGCCGTGCTGGCATGGCCCGCAGCGATCGATGAGCGGCGCGTGCGCCGTCTGCAGCTGGCTGCCGAAGCCGGCGGCAGCTGCGCGCTGCTGTATCGCCCGGAGAGCGCCGCGCAGTTGCCCTCGCCTGCGGCGCTGCGCCTGAAACTCAAAGCCGCAGGCCGCGGCACGCGGGTCGAAATCCACAAGGCTCGCGGCGGATATTCAAATGCTGTGGTTGTGCATTCAGCTGCCCCGACTGGCCCTTGAAGCTGCGGCAGGCGCAGCTGCCGCGGCCAGCCGGCAAACGCAGCTTGAACAGGCAGCGCTCCGTCAGCTCGCCCTGTGGGCCCATCAGTGGAGCAGTCAGGTCGCCTGCCAGCATCCGCTGGAGCCAGCGGACAACCCCGGCGGTGAGGCCCGCTTGTGGATCGAAATTGGCGCGAGCCTCGAGCTCTTTGGCGGACACGCCAAGCTGCAGCAGCTGATTGGCACTGCGCTGCATGCCCTCGGCTACAGCGGCACGCTGGCCAGCGCCCCTACACCCCAGGGCGCGGCATTGCTGGCACGTGCCGCGCTAGCAACCCCAGCCGCTACGCTGGCCGAACTGCAGCGGGTGCTTACACCGCTGGCCTTGGGTTTTCTGGCGCTCCCGGCGGCTCACTTGAGCGCGCTGCACACCGCAGGCCTGCGTCGCATCGGCGAACTGCTCGCCTTGCCATCGACCGCAGTGGGTCGTCGCTTCGGCTCGGACACGCTCCACTACCTCAAGCGCCTGACGGGCACTGCGCCTGATCTGCTGCCAACGATCACACCACCTGCACGCTTCGAGAGCACCCATGAGCTGGCCGGAGCCGTCAGTGATGCCACAGCGCTGCTGTTTCCACTGCGCCGGCTGCTCGGGGAACTGCAGGGGTTCCTGCGCGCGCGTGATCAGGCCGTGCAGCAGTGCACGCTCAAGCTTGTGCATCATCGGGGTGCGCCCACGCTGATCAGCGTCGGCCTCTCGCAGCCTGGGCGCGATGCGGCACAGCTGCTGGGCCTGCTGCGCGAGCGGCTCGATCAGTGCGCGCTGCGTTCACCCGTGCTCGCCATGGGTCTCGTGGCGCACGAGCTGCTGGCACCCTACGTACTGCAGACCGATGCGTTCTCGCAGTCCGCCGAACAGGCCGCACAGTTCCACGGCGTACTCGATCGGCTGGCAGCGCGGCTGGGTGACACGGCCGTGCAGAGCCTGCGGCTGCAGGCCGACCATCGCCCGGAGCGGGCCTGGCACAGTATCCCGGGCGCGGACAACAGCAGCACGGCGCTGCCCGCGAACCATGCCGCGCGGCCCTGCTGGCTGCTGCCGAGGCCCCGCAGCATCGCCGCCCCCGCCGAACTGCTCGCCGGCCCCGAACGCATCGAGAGCGGCTGGTGGGATGGCGCTGATGTGGCGCGCGATTACTACCTGGCCAGCGATAGCAGCGGCGCGCGGCTGTGGGTGTTCCGTGATCTGCGCAGTGGCGCGTGGTTCGTGCAGGGCTTGTGGGCTTAAGGCCCCGGCAACGACTGCCGTGGAGGACTACGCAGAACTGCACTGCCTGAGCAATTTCAGCTTCCTGCGCGGCGCCTCGCATCCTGCCGAGCTGATCGAGCGGGCCTGTGACTTAGGCTATCAGGCACTCGCCCTGACCGATGAGTGTTCATTGAGCGGCATCGTGCGGGCCCACGAAGCGGCGCGTGCGCTGCCCGCAGCGCGCACGCTCAAGCTGCTCGTGGGCGCTGAGTTTCGCACCGAGGATGGCCTTAAGCTCGTGCTGCTGGCGCCCCAGCAGAGCGCCTACGCACAGCTGTGCCGCCTGATCACGCTGGCGCGGCGGCGCGCGGACAAGGGCAACTACCGGCTCAGCAGCACGGACTTTGAAAGTGGCGTGGAGGATTGCCTCGCGCTGTGGCTGCCACCACCGGATGAAGCGGCCGCGACCACGCAGGGGCACTGGGTGCGCAAGATATTCGTTGAGCGGGCGTGGCTGGCCGTGGAACTGCACCGTGGCGCTGATGACAGCCGGCGCCTCGAGCAGCTGCTGGCACTGGCCACGCGCTGCGCACTGCCAGCGGTCGCCGCTGGCGATGTCCACATGCACCGCCGCTCCCGCCGGCGGCTCCAGGATGTGCTCACGGCGATTCGCCACGGCAGCACGCTCGATACCGCCGGCGAGCAGCTGTTCCCCAACGGCGAGCGGCACCTGCGCAGCCGCGCCAGCATCGCCCGGCTCTATCCGCCGGCACTGCTGGCACAAAGCGTGGCCATTGCCGAGCGCTGCCGCTTCTCGATGGGCGAGCTGCATTACGAGTATCCGGCCGAACTCGTGCCCGAGGGCTTAAGCGCCGCGGCGCAGCTGCGGATGCTGACTCTGGAGGGGGCAAGGCAGCGCTGGCCGCAGGGCACACCACGCGCGGTGCAGGCCATGATCGAGAAGGAGCTGGCGCTGATCAGCGAGCTTTCCTACGAGCACTTTTTCCTCACCGTGCATGACCTGATCGACTTTGCGCGCAGCCGCGCGATCCTCTGCCAGGGACGCGGCTCGGCCGCCAACTCGGTGGTCTGCTATGCCTTGGGGATCACCGAAGTGGATCCCTCTCGCATGAGTGTGCTCTTCGAGCGCTTCATCAGCCGCGAACGACGCGAGCCACCGGATATCGATGTGGATTTCGAGAACGAGCGACGCGAAGAAGTCATCCAGTACATCTATCGCAAATACGGGCGCGAGCGCACGGCACTGGCCGCGACAGTGATCACCTACCGCAGCCGCAGCGCGCGGCGCGATGTCATGCGCGCCCTGGGTATCAGTGAGGCGCACGCCGCGAGTAGTCCGCGCGCCGCACTGCTCGAGGAGTTGAGTGAGGAGCTACGGGGCTTTCCACGCCATCTCTCGCAGCATGTCGGGGGCTTTGTGATCTCGGGGCAGCCACTGCACGAGTTGGTGCCGGTTGAGAATGCCGCCATGCCCGAGCGCACGGTGCTGCAGTGGGACAAGGACGATCTGGAGGCCATGGGGCTGCTGAAGGTGGATGTACTGGCCTTAGGGATGCTCACGGCCATTCGCCGGACACTCGAGTTCACGCGCGTGCACCGCGGCTGGCCGCTCACCGTGCAGGACATTCCGGCTGAAGATGCCGCGACCTACGAGATGATCTGCCGCGCCGATACCATCGGCGTATTCCAGATTGAGTCGCGCGCCCAGATGAGCATGCTGCCGCGGCTGCGCCCGCGCTGCTTCTATGATCTGGTGATCGAGGTGGCGATCATCCGCCCCGGACCAATCCAGGGCGGCATGGTGCACCCTTACCTGCAGCGCCGGCGCGATCCGGGCAGTGTCAGCTACCCAAGCCTCGCCCTCAGGGGCGTGCTCGAGCGGACACTCGGGGTGCCGATCTTCCAGGAGCAGGTCATGCAGATCGCGGTCGTAGCGGCCGACTTCACACCCGGGGAGGCCGATCAGCTGCGCCGCTCAATGGCGGCCTGGAAGCGCAAGGGGGGCCTGGAGCCGTGGCGCGAACGGCTGCTCAGCGGCATGACGCGCAATGGCTATACCGGTGAGTTTGCCGAGCAGATCTATCAGCAGATCCGTGGCTTTGGTGAGTACGGTTTTCCCGAATCCCACGCCGCCTCCTTTGCACTGATCACCTACGTCTCCTGCTGGCTCAAGTGCCATGAGCCGGCGGCGTTCTTCGCCGCGCTCCTCAACAGCCAGCCCATGGGCTTCTATCAGCCCGCGCAGCTTGTGCACACTGCCCGTCGCGATGGCGTGACTGTGCTGCCACCGGATGTGCTGCGCAGTGAGTGGCTGTGCACGCTCGAGCCGCTCGAGGGGCAGCTGGCGATCCGTCTGGGCCTCTGCCAGATCCGCTCCCTGAAGCAGACGGATGCCGAACGCCTGATCGCCACCCGGGCCGAGCGCGTGCCTGAGAGCATCGATGAGTTGGGGTACCAGTGTGGATTGAAACCCCATACGCTGCAGCTGCTGGCCGGGGCCGGAGCGCTCGCCTGCTTGAGCGCTCATCGCCACGAGGCCAGCTGGTATTCGCTGGGTGTCGAGCAGCTGCCTGGGATGCTCGCCGGTACTTCTGCGCCCGAGGCACCGCTGGCACTGTCGCGACCCAGCGAGGGCGAGGACATCCTCAATGACTATCGGCATCTGGGCCTGAGCACCGGCCGCCACCCGCTGGCGCTGCTGCGGCCGCGGCTGCGTCGCCATCGCATCCTGGCGAGCGCCGAGCTGCGCACCGTCGCTGATCAGTCCAGGGTGCGCATCGGCGGGCTGATCACGCACCTGCAGCGACCCGGCACCGCTTCAGGCGTGGTGTTCATGTCCCTTGAGGATGAGACCGGGATTGCCAGCGTGATTCTCTGGCCCCAGGTCTTTGAGTCTCAGCAGAGGCCCGCTATCGAGGCAAGCCTGCTGATCGTCAGCGGTACGCTGCAGAACCGGGATAATGTCGTGCATGTAGTGGCACGCACGCTGCACGATCGCTCAGCATGGCTGGCAGATCTGCCGCGCCGTTCACGGGACTTCCGCTGAGCCGCTGCCTGAGGGCGCCTCAGCCCAGTGCAGTACGCAGCGACTCGATCTCGGCCTGGGATTCGGCACGCATGCCTTCGACCACCTCGAAGTCCAGCCCCAGGCGCTTGAAGGGCCGCTCGATATCCGCGTTGCCCAATAGCATCTCAAGCGATTCACCGGCATCGATCAGTGCCGAGGCCACCGCCAGAACGTCGGCCAGATGCGGGGTGTTGCGCGGCTCGCTGGAGGCCTCCTCGAAGCCCTGCACCGCGGTGACAATCTCATCAGCGATCTGCCAGTTATCGAGCAACGCGCGCGCGATGTTCCCATGCCAGTCGCGCACAATGCCCTGGTAGGCGACATCGTCACCGAACAGCACCGGGTGGCGCCGCGCTCGCGTCAGAATGTAGAGCTTGCCCACACCGGAGATAAGTCCGGCGAGCATGGCAGTATCCGGATTGAAACGCGCCGACTTACGGGCCAACACGTAGCAGTAGGAGGCCATCGCCGTGCTGTGCTCCCACTGCGCGCTCATCTGCTCCTTGATGTCTTTGTAGGAGGCCGCCTTGCGCAGCTGATTGAGTGCGAAGCTCATCGCCGCCGTGCGCAGCGCATCGAAGCCAAGGTTCACGACCGCGCGGCGCAAGTCCGTCACTGCCTTGCCCGTCGGATTCATCGCCACCGAATTCGCCAGTGTCAGCACGCGTGCGGCCAGCACCGGATCGGCACCCAGTACGCGAACCACGCGCTCGGAATCCGCATTCATATCGGAGAGCACGCGCTGGACGCGCAGTGCCACCTCAGGATAACTGGGCAGCTCAAGATTGGTTCCCGAAAGCTCCAGAGCCAGCTCGCGGACGAACTCAAACGCCTCGGCGCTCGCTTCGCGGGCGGCTGCTGAGGGTTCGGTTGTTTGTGGGGCAGAGGTCATGCGGGCGCTTCCGTGTTTTAGAACTCGCTCCAATCATCACTGCCACTACCACCGGCCACGACTGGCTTGGGCGCCTCCAGCGGTGCGGCTGCGGGCGCCGTGACCGGCGCGGCTGCCGGCGCCTTGCCCGTCACGGCTGCGGGCCTTTCGCCCTCCGGCTTGGTCCACGGCCGTGTGGCGCTGCGCCGCTCTTTGCCACCTGACGGTCGCAGCGCCGGCTTCGCGGGCCGGCTCGGGCTCGTCACGCTCTTGGTGACACGCGCGGCTGCGTGGCTCGGAATAGCCGCCGCGATGGCACTGACATCGCGCTGGAATTTAAATACTGAAGTCAGTTCCGCCAGCTTGGTGGCCTGCTCCTGCATCGAGCCGGCAGCGGCGCTCGCCTGCTCGACCATCGCGGCATTCTGGTGCGTGCCTTCATCCATGCGGCTGATGGCGCGGCTGATTTCCTCGGCGCTCGTGGCCTGCTCCTGGCTGGCGTTGGAAATCTCCCCGACAACATCGCTGACTTTCTTGACCGAGGCGACGATTTCACCCAGGTGCCGACCCGACTCATTGACCAGCTTGCTGCCTTCCTCGACCTTGCCAACGCTGTCCTGGATCAGATCCTTGATCTCTTTGGCAGCCGAGGCGCTGCGCTGCGCGAGGCTGCGCACTTCACTCGCGACTACGGCGAAGCCGCGACCCTGGTCGCCGGCGCGCGCCGCCTCTACCGCGGCATTCAATGCCAGCAGGTTGGTCTGAAAGGCGATCTCGTCGATGACCGAAATGATATCGGCGATCTTCTTGCTCGATGCATCAATGGCGCCCATGGCCGCAACGGCCTTCTCCACCACTGAGCCACCCTGCTCGGCCTGGTCGCGGGCGGCCTGCGCCAGCTGATTGGCCAAACGCGCGTTGTCGGCATTCTGCCGTACGGTAGAGGTCATCTCCTCCATCGAAGAGGCGGTCTCCTCGAGGTTCGCTGCCTGCGACTCGGTCCGACCCGACAGATCGAGCGTGCCGGCGTTGATCTCCCGCGCCGCACTAGCCACCGAGCCGGCGCTGTCGCGCACGCTGCTGAACACGTTGACGATCTTCTGCTGCATCTCACGCAGGCCCTGGACCATGCGGGCCGAATCATCGGCGCCCTCGAATGCCATGTCGCCGCTAAAGTCCCCGGCCGCCAGATTATCGACGAGCGCTGAGGTGTTGCGCATGTCGGCAACCATCGAGGTGGAGACGAAGTAGGCCAGCAGGATCCCAAAACCCAGAGAGATCAGCACAATCGCCATTGATATCGTGCGCTCTCGTAACGCGACGCTGTTAGTATGAGTCAGCTGATCCTCGGCGCCAGCCTGCACCATCGTAAACAGATGATCGATAGCGGCCTGGTAGCCGGTGGTCTTGGTGATGACCTCATCCACCGTAGGCAGGCTCGAGGCGCTGACCAGGCTGTCGCGGATGTAGCCGCGCGTCGCATCGAAACTGGCCTGAACCTTGCCAAGCGCCGTATGCGCCTGGGCGCTGAGCGCCTCGCCTTCGGCGCCACCACGACTGGCATTGGTGATGTCCACGCCGATATTGTCGATTGCCTGCTGTGCGAGCGCCTCGGCCCGGGCAATCTGTGAGATTCCCTTGGGGGTGACCTTGCCTTCGGCCGCCATCGCAACCGCAGCGGCCCGCAGTTCGCCGATGTGTGTTTCCAGGCCCGGCACTTGCGTCACCGCTACATCCTGGACGTAGTAGGTCACCGGGCTGGGATCGAGCGAAAGACCCGAGGTGTTGGCCACATAGTCGCGATACTCGAGCAGCTTGGCTCGAGCCAGATCGTGTAACTGCACCGTGTCGCTGAGTGAGCTGCCACTGGCGCTCATGGCGTTGTGCACGGCCAGGGTCGCGAGCTTCCAGCGCTTCTCATCTTCACCGGAAGGCGCACCATAATCTTCCGCCAGGGCGGCATGGCCATTGAGTGTCTGATCGACATTGGCAGCGGATTGACCGATGCGCTGCGCGGCGCTGCTGCTGCCGGCGGCAGCCGCAGCTGCCCAAAGGTTGTGGTCCGAGACCGGCTCGAGTGCCGCAGCGGCAGTTCGGAAGCTGTGCAAACCAGCAATCTCGTGCTGCGCAATGCTGGAGCTGGAGGAGAGACTGTGCAGAACCAGAACCGAGAGCGCCACGACCGGAATAGTGGCGGCCACAAGGATCGCGCTGAGCTTGTAGCTGAATTTGATTTGACGCAGAGACTTGATCATTTCTGGTTCCAACACCGCAGTGTTAACTGCGTCACAACACTGTCCGGTCAGTACCTATCCGTTTATCGACTCGCCAGCGGGAAACTTGACCGGAGCAGCCCTCAAAGGGCAGCCCGGCTCACGCGCTCACACGATGGCGGGCACCGCGCGTAATTGCCGCCTGCATCAGCTGCTCGGCGATCGCTTCCAGCGGCAGTACGTGCTCCACGGCGCCCATGCTGACCGAGGCGCCGGGCATGCCCCAGACCACGCTCGTGCGCTCATCCTGGGCGAAGGTCGCGGCACCGGCCTCGCGCATCGCCCGCAGGCCGCGTGCGCCGTCCGCGCCCATGCCCGTCAGGATCGCCCCGATGGCATTTCGTCCAACGCAGCCGGCCACCGACTCGAACATGACATCGACACTCGGCCGATGATGATTCACGGGTGCCGCGCCGCTTAAACGACAGCGATAGCGCGCACCATCGCGCTCCACGATCAGGTGCATGTCGCCCGGCGCAATGTAGGCATGCCCTGGGGCGATCAGCTGCCCATCCTGTGCCTCACACACCGTCAGTGCCGAACAGCCGTTCATGCGTTCGGCAAATGGACCACTGAAGGCCTTGGGAATGTGCTGGGTGATCACGACGCTGGGGGCATCTGCCGGCAGGCGGCAGAGCACCTCGCGAATGGCCTCGGTACCACCGGTCGAGGCACCGATCGCGATGATCTGCTCGGTGGCCCGAAATCCCAGTGATTGCGCCGGCGCCACGCTGGCCGGACGCGGCGCAGTGGCCTGCGAGAGCGAGCGCACGCGGGCCTTGGCCGCAGTCTTTACCTTACCAATGATCTCTGCCCCGTAGGCTTCCATACCACGCGCAATGTCGATCTTAGGCTTGGTTACAAAATCGATTGCGCCAAGCTCGAGCGCGCTCAGCGTGACCGCAGCGCCACGCTCGGTCAGCGATGAGCACATCACCACCGGCATCGGCCGCAGGCGCATCAGATTGCGCAGGAACTGCAGGCCATCCATGCGCGGCATCTCGACGTCGAGGGTCAGCACATCGGGCTCGAGCGCCTTGATCTTCTCGCGCGCGACATACGCATCCTGCGCGACACCAACGACATCGATCTCCGGATCCTGTGAAAGGATCTCGGTCAGCAGATTGCGCACCAGAGCCGAGTCATCAATGACCAGCACTTTGATTTTCCTGCCCGCGGCTTGTGTCATGGCCATGATCTGATCCTTATCGTCAAAACAGCTCAATCTCGCCGGCAACCGGCGCCCGATCGATGCGCTGCAGGTAGCTGCGCTCCTCGGCCACCACCTGATCGCTGGCCCGCGCCAGGCGCTTGACGCGTGCCGTACCAGTCGCAGGATCGTAGAGCACCTTGCGCGGCGTCAGCCCGCCCAGATCTTCGCCTACGACGCGAATTCCCTCGGCATGCAGGTATTCGCGCACGAAGCTGATGTTGCGGGCACCGATGTCGGTCATCGCATCCAGCACTTTGCCACCACCCACCAGCTTCACTTCCAGGTGGCTGCGCTGGCCACCGCATTTGAGGATCTCGTTGATCAGGCGCTCCATCGCGACATTGCCGTAGCGCGTCGCAGAGCCAGCCAGATGTCCCCAGCTGCCCCCGTCGGCACTATTCTCGGGCAGCATGAAGTGATTCATGCCGCCCACCCGCAGCCGCGTATCGCGGATACACGCCGATACGCAGGAGCCCAGCAGCGTGGTGATCCATTCAGAGGTCGAGACATAGAAATCGCCCGGATGCAGGGTCGCCACGGTGGCCTTCAGGCGCGTGTCGTAGCGGCGATTAATGTGCGCAAACTGCCCGTCCCCGAGCGCTGGCGGGGCCAGCTCAGGTGCGGGCGCTGGTGCCTGCTTGGCGCTCGGGGCGCTTGCCGAGCGAGCAGGCAGCGAGCCGGAACCAGGTGCGTAGCTCATGCGATCTTCCGGTGGATCGTCTGACCCTCAAGCCCGTAGCGGGTGCTGACATTGAGCAGCGATTCAGAGTGACCGAGGAACAGATAGTCGCCAAGGCTCTGGCGCTCCGCCATACGCTCGACGATATCGCGCTGGGTATCGCGCCCGAAATAAATCATGACGTTGCGGCACAGAATCAGATCGAAGGGTCCGTTGAAGGGCCACGCACCGATCAGGTTCAGCGACTTGAACGAGATCATGTTGCGCAGCTGCTCGTTTGCGGTGAACCGCCCGTCTGAAGTGCGCGAAAACCAGCGTCGCTGGCGTTCGGCATCCATTTTCTCGAAGCGATCGGCATCGTAGGTGGCGCGCTGGCCATGGCTAAGCACGTTCGAGTCCAGATCGGTAGCGAGAATACGTACATCCCAGTTGCGCAGCTCCTGGATGGTTTCCTGCAACACCATAGCAACTGAATAAGGCTCCTCACCGGTCGAGCAGCCCGCTGACCAGATACGGATGCGTCGCCGGCTCGCGTTGCGCTTGAGGATCATCGGCACCAGTTGCTTCGCCAGGAACTCAAAGTGGTGGTTCTCGCGAAAGAAAGCCGTCAGATTGGTCGTGATTGCATTGCAGAACTGCTGCAGCTCGCCCGGATCTCCCTTCTCCAGCTGCTGCAAGTACTCACCGAAGCTACGCACCCGCACCGTACGTAGGCGCCGCACCAGTCGCCCGTAGACCAATTCGCGCTTGGACTCGGCCAGGACAATACCGGTGTAGCCCCGGACCAGCTTCACGACTTGCTGAAAGTCGTCGTCCGTAAAGCTAAATTCGCGCCCAACCGCGCTGTTGTCGCCGCTGCTGGACATCGGCGCTGACCTAGAACAGTTCCAGCTCGCCCGCAGCGGTTGTCCCTTTAAGCCCCATCAGGGCCTTGAACATCTGCTCAGCGGACAATCCGCACATCATGAAATCAAACAGCGCCCGCTCCTCAGCCATGCTGTAGCGGTTGCGAACTTCCTCGAGCAGTCGCTCGTAATCCTCGCCGGAAGGCTGCGTTTGCTTCGATACCCAGTCGACCGGCAGTGCAAGACCGTCGCGCACATGACACAGGCGTTGCACCAGCTTGTCGTAGAACTGCAGGGTACGAATGGCCGTACGACCGCGCTCGGTGAGGCGCCCGGCCCAGATTCGCAGCTGCGCCAGCGCCTGGCGCGCGCGCTCAGGATCGCCGGACTCCAGGGCCCAGATCTGCGCCACCAATTCCCGGGCGTCAGCCTGGACGGCCGTCACGGCATTGGAGAGACTGTCCACCGCCTGATTGGCCTCTTTCATCGCCGCATCGACCTGCACGGCGCCCAGCTCAAGGTAGCGACGCAGCTCGCGCCCCAGCTTGCTGTTGAGGACCATGGCGTATTCATCGCCACTCTCGGTCTTGGGCGCTGCCAGCTCGGAATTGCTCATGGCTCAACTCCTGCGGCGATCGGCAGCAGAGTCTGCAGTCCCAGCTGTTCGGCAGCACCGAACACGAGGTGCTCATAGCCGGTAAGCGTCAGCGGCTGCTCGCGCCGCCGCCATTCCATCGCGGCAGCCAACAGCAGCTGCACACCGGACGTATCAATCGTGTCGATTCCGGATACGTCCACGCAGGTGCAGCCAGATTCCAGCGCAGCGCACAGCTGCGCCAGGCTTGTGCGTGCATCACGTATGACCAGGCTGCCGGTGAGGCGGCAAATGTGAGTCGCGGCGCTGTCGCGGCTGACCTTGACGGCGGCTTTAGCCACCGGAGCTGCGCGGGTCGGCGTCGCATCGGCGATCGCGGCCTTGGCGGCGGTAGGCGCTGTGAGCGCTGGCGCCGGGCGCTTGCGCGCAACTTTGGCGGATCTCGCGGGCGTCGCAGCGGAGCGGCGTACCTTCAGTGGCGCCTTGGTCCCCGCCACCGCGTGTCGGCTGCCCGGTCGTTTTGCAGTACTCATCGCTATCAATTCCTTCTAGGCGACCTTGTCGGCGCTTGATTGTTCGACCAGCGCCTCACTGACCAGCCGCTCGATCGCAAGCAGAATCAGCATTTTGCCCTCGACCGTCGAGATGCCCGAGATGAAATTCGAGTCGATCGCAGCGCTCATCTCCGGCACCGCCTGCATATCCTTGGCCGTCACGTTGCCAACACCGCACACGGCATCGACAACGATGCCCGCAGTCACGCGACCGCGAGGCCCATCAATTTTCACGACGATGACCACCGTCGTCGGGCTGTATTCGATATCACCCATGCCGAAGCGCTTGCGCAGATCGACAATCGGTACGACCGCGCCGCGCAGGTTAATGACACCCTGCACGTAGGGCGGTGAATACGGCAGCCGGGTTGGCTGCTCCCAGCCCTTGATCTCCTGCACGCTCAGGATTGGCAAGCCATAGTCCTGGCCGGCCAGCTGAAAGGTCAGATATTGGTCGGCGGTCAGCGCGGCCTCCGCAGCGGCCGTAACTTCCGCGCCCTTGGCGCCTCCAGCCACTGATGCCTTGTCCATGGCTATGCCCTCGCCGGCGCCACGGCACCGTTACCAAGTACGCGTGCCAGCGTGGCCAGCAGCTGGTCGGGATTGAAGGGCTTCACCATCCAGCCGGTGGCACCGGCCTGCTTGCCCTGCGCCTTGCGCTCCGGGCTCGACTCAGTGGTCAGCAGCAGTAATGGGATCAGTCGGTAGCTGGGCAGCAATCGGAGCTTTCCAACCAGCGTTACGCCATCCATGCGTGGCATGTTCACATCGGTCAGCACTAGATCGACCGAATGCTCCTGGGCATATTCATACGCCTCCTGCCCATCGGAGGCCTCGATGACTTCATAGCCTGCCGTGCGCAGGGTCACACTGACCATCTGTCGCATCGACGCCGAATCATCTACCGCCAATATTGTCTTCGCCATCCGCCTTGCTCCCGTCGATTTGCCGCGAATTCTGCTGCGGGCCATCCCGTTGCATATCGGCCCGGATCCGCTGCGCTTGAACCGTTCCAAGAAACTGCCATCAACCTCACATAATCCCCAGGTCACACGAAAGCGATCGATCGCCTCAGTGCGCCTGCGCCATGGCGGCCCTGGAAAGGCCGGCCACATCCAGGATCAGCGCCACCGAGCCATCGCCCAGGATGGTCGCGCCAGCGACGCCGTCCACGCGCCCGTAGTTCTCTTCCAGTGTCTTGACCACGACCTGCTGCTGGCCGAGCAGCTCGTCCACGCACAGGCCGATGCGCCGCCCGTCGCCCTCGACCACCATGATCAGGCCGCGGGTTCGCGCCTCGGTCCGGCGTGGGGTACGGAACAGCTGCTCGAGCCGGACCACCGGCAGATATTCGCCGCGGAATGCCAGCACCTCGCCGTGCCCGACAATGTTCTGAATCGAGGTATCTCGCGCCCGCAGCGACTCGACAATTGCGGTCAGCGGCACAATGTAGGACTCGTCGCCCACAGCGACGGTCTGGCCATCGACGATCGCGAGCGTGAGCGGCAGGCTGATCAAGAAGGTCGAGCCTTTTCCTTCTACGCTGCGGATCTCGATACTTCCGCCCAGTTCCTCGACGTTGCGCCGAACCACATCCATGCCCACGCCGCGGCCGGAAATGTCCGTTGCCTGATCGGCTGTTGAGAAGCCAGCCATGAAAATCAGCTGGTTAATACCCTCGTCACTCGGTGTCTCATCGGCACCAATCAGGCCGCGCTCACGGGCCTTGGCCAGTATCCGCTCGCGCTTGAGGCCGGCACCATCGTCCCGGACCTCAACCATGATGCTGCTGCCGCGGTGATAGGCGTGCAGATGCACCGTGCCGCTGGCGCTCTTGCCGGCGGCGACCCGCGCCTCGGGCATCTCGATGCCGTGATCCACTGAATTGCGCACGAGGTGCACAAGCGGATCGCCAATCTTCTCCAGTACAGTCTTATCCAGTTCGGTATCCCCACCGGTCATCTTCAGCTCAACCTGCTTATTGAGGCGCTGGCTAAGATCCCTAACCATGCGCGGGAAGCGGCTAAAAACGAAGCTGATGGGCACCATGCGTACCCGCATGATGCTCTCCTGCAGTTCGCGCACATTGCGCTCAAGCTGCGCAAGTCCCGAGCGCAGGCGCTCACCCTCGGGGCCCGCCTGCACCTGTGAGAACTGGCTCAGCATGGCCTGGGTGATCACCAGTTCGCCCACGCTGTTCATCAGATCGTCGATCTTTTCGATGCTGACGCGGATCGATCCGGATTCCTGGTTCTTCTGGGCCTCCGGCGCACGGCCCGCGCGCGGCGCATCAGCGGCAGCGGCAGCTGCGGTGCCGCTCTCCGCGGCACTCGCTGCCACCACAGCTGTCGATGTGCTCGCCACAGCCGCTTCAGGTTCCGGCGCCGCGAGAATCTCCTTGATCGGCGCGGCATCCGCCACGGTCTCGATGCGCAATTCGCAGTCGCCCTCAGCCCAGTCGAAGATATCGACTATGGCATCGCGGTTGGCGTCGGTCCTGAGCGTCAGTTCCCAGGAGAGGTAGCAGTTCTCCGGATCGAAGCCCGCCACGTCCGGCAGCGCGCTGGCATCGACCTGCAACGCAAGATCGCCCAGCTGGCGCAGTTCGTTGAACATGCGCAGCGGATCATTGCCGCGTGCCAGCAGCTGCAGATGCGGCCGGAAATGGATTCGATAGGTGGCCCGCTCATCGGCCGCTTCGATTGCCGAGGCTGTCACCGAGGGACTCTGAGCCTCTGGAGCTACCGCCTGCGTTGGCGCTGGCGCAGACTCAGCGATACCGCGCTGTGCGACAGCCAGCTCCAGGTCAAATTGCAGGTCGGCAATCCGCTGCGCGTCAGCCGGCTTGCGCTGCTGCGCACCGTGAATCATCTCGCGCATGACATCAACCGAGCGTAGCAGCAGGTCCGAGAGCGTATTCGTAACCTTCATGCGCTGCCCACGCAGCTCATCGAGCAGTGTCTCGAGCGTATGCGTGAAGGAAGCGATCTCGGCAAACCCAAGGGTGGCGGCACCGCCCTTGATCGAATGGGCCACCCGGAAGATCGTGGCGATCATATCCGGGTCGGGCGCGCCCACGTCCAGCTTCAGCAGCGTCTCCTCCATTGAAGCGAGCGCTTCGAGGCTCTCTTCGAAGAAGGAATCGTGAAATTGTGTCAGATCAATCGTCATGTTTTTCTCTGGTCGCCGACAGTGACGGGCTACATACCAAGCCCGGACAAGAGCGCATCAACATCAATCTGCGCCGCCACCGGTGCGATGTGTTGCACGCCGGGAACGATTGGCCCCTGCAGGGTATCCGGGCTCACCACCCGGCTCGACGCATTGGCAGGACGCAGACCCCCGATCTCGATCAGCTCGGCGAGCGCTCCCTCGAGCTCATTAACAAGCTTCATGACCCCACGGATGATTTGCCCGCTGATGTCCTGGTAGCCCTGGGTCATCAGGACTTCATCGAGACGTGCGCGAATCTCATTGGCGGTGCTGGCCGTAGTTTTGAGGAACTCCACCAGCGTCGCGGGGCTGTGCCCCTGCTCGGGCTGCTTCAGTAGCTCCTCGGAGCGGCGCGCCAGTGCATCGGCCATCGGCTGCGACTGTTCGACCAGATCAAGTGTGCGGTGAGCGGCTTCGTCGGTAAGTTTCAGGACGTGCGCAAGGCGCTGGCGGGCGTCGGGTACGTCGCGCTCGGCCAGGTCGACCAGGCGCGAGCTTTTGCCAAACTGATCCAGCGCCGCCTGCAGTTCGCCGGCGACACGACGAACGCCGCTGCGCATCGGGGACTCGTGCTCGCCTTCCAGGGTCCAGGCAGCAGCATCGAATGCGGCCTCGTCGCCACGGGCGAGCGCATCGCTCATGGCGCTGATCAGTTGACTGTAGCTGGCGGAGCGGCGGGCAAAGTCATTCATGAGAATCAGCCCGCCTTGGCTGGCTGCGCAGCGAGAATCTTTTCCAGCTTCTCTTTGAGCACAGCCGCGGTGAAGGGCTTGATGACATAGCCGCTGACACCGGCCTGCGCGGCCGCCACGATCTGCTCGCGGCTGGCCTCTGCCGTCAGCATCAGCACGGGCAGTTTCTTGAGGCGCTCGTCAGCACGTACATGCTTGAGCAGATCCAGACCGGCCATGCCAGGCATGTTCCAGTCGGTGATCAGGAAGTCGAAGTTGCCGGCCTTGAGCAGCGGCAACGCGGTATTGCCGTCATCCGCCTCGGTGACATTGGCGTATCCCAGGTCGTGCAGCAGGTTCTTCACGATGCGGCGCATCGTGGAGAAATCGTCGACCACAAGGAAATTCAGATCTTTGCGCGCGTCCAAGCGACCCTCCAGGCAGCCGAGGTGGGGCGAGCTCATTGACTCGCCACCGGGGTTATCGTCGCTGTGGAGGATATTCTTAAGTTAGGATGCGCCTGACCCCCGTTGCTACCGGAGTCGCTGAGAGCTGCGTCACAAATTGCGGCCAGATCATGCGATCAGGCCCTGTGCTGAGATTCGATATGCGCTCAGTTACCGTCGCTGATGACAGTGCCGCCGTCAACGATGAGATTTTGGCCCGTCACGAAGGCACCGGCACGCGCCGCGAGCATGACTGCAACCCCAGCTACCTCGGCTGGCTCACCGGCCCGACGTAGCGGCGTCAGCGCCAGTCGTCGTTTGAGGGCCTCGGGATTGTCCATCAGGGAGCGCGAAAAGTCGGTCGCAATGAGTCCGGGCGCGATCGAGTTCACCCGGACATTGCTCGGCCCCCACTCGACCGCCAGATTGCGCGCCAGCTGCGCACAGGCCGCCTTCGAGAGTGCATACAGCCCGATCGCCTTGTTGCCGCGCACAGCAGAGATGCTCGCCATCAGGATGACCGAGCCCTCACGTCGTGCCGCCATCTCGGGAATTACCAGGCTAGTCAACCACAGGACGCTGCGCAGGTTCACCGTCATGGTTGCATCCCAGTCCGAATCGCTGCGCTCGTGCAACGGTCCGTGTGGCGGTTGAATTCCGGCATTGCACACCAGCACATCGATGCAGCCATAACGCGCAAGCACAGCCGCCACCAGGCTCCAAGAGCGCCGCGCGAGGCCACATCGCAGGGCATGCCGCTGGCTTTCAGTCCCGCGTCCCGGAGTATCGAAGCCACTGTGCCGCAGGCCTCGCTCTCGTCGCTGCTGATGACTACCTCAGCACCCGCGCGGGCCATCTCTTCAGCGATCGCAAGACCAATGCCGCGCGTAGCGCCGGTAACCAGCGCTACCTTACCGGACAGATCAAACAAACCAGGGCTCGCGGCTACACTCATTGATGGTACTCGGCGGTCCTGAGCTGAGGCGTGCACGATCGCATCGCCGCAGACACATTAGACCTTGCGAATCAGATAAGGCACTGAGGCACGCAGGTACACCAGCATCGAAAACACGGTGAGGATGGCGGCCACGACGGTCAGCCAGGTGCCCATTTTGTAAATGGGCAGGCCGAGCAGGTCATGCCGGTAAAGAAGCAGGGTCAAACCGACCATTTGCAGGATGGTCTTGTACTTGCCAAGGGCCGAGACAGCGACCTTGGTGCGCTGGCCGATCTCTGCCATCCATTCACGCAGCGCCGAGACTGCAATTTCGCGGCCAATGATCACCACTGCCGACAAGATCATCAGTGTGCGGGGATCGCGACTGACAATCAGAATCAATGCCACCGCAACGATCAGTTTGTCGGCGACCGGATCCAGGAAGGTGCCAAGAGGCGTAGTCTGCCCAAGGCGCCGTGCCAGGTAACCATCGAGCGAGTCGGTAATCGCTGCCACGGCGAATAACAATCCAGCCGCCGGGTCCCACGCGCCCGCCGGCAGGTGCTTGCCCTCAATGAACAGCACCAGCACCAGCGGAATCGCCAGTATGCGCAGCCAGGTCAGAAAGTTTGGCCAATTCCAGTTCATGCGGCTCCCGGATGCAGATGATCATAGATGGATTGGGCCATCCCCGCCCCTACTCCCGGAACCTGCTGCAGATCAGCGACTGCGGCGCGCAATACTCCGGCCAACCCCCCAAAGTGTGTCAGCAACGCCCGCCGACGGGTCGGACCGAGACCCGGCACAGCCTCGAGCACGGATTCGCGAAACCTGCGCGCGCGGCGGCGACGGTGTCCGGTGATCGCGAAGCGATGCGCCTCATCGCGAATGCGCTGGATCAGGTGCAGCACGGGGCTATCGGGTGCCAGCGTCAGCGCGTGTTCGTCGCCCGGCAGGTGCAGCCGTTCCTGGCCGACGCGTCGGTCCGGACCCTTCGACACAGAGGCCACGCTCAGCCCGGTGCACTGCGCGGCCTGCAGGCCCTCGAGCGCCGCCGCGAGCTGTCCGGCGCCGCCATCGATAAGTATCAGATCCGGCCGCGCGCGCTCGCCGCTTGCAATGCGTGCGCCATGACGCTCAAGCGCCTGGCGGATGGCAGCGTAGTCATCCCCGGGGGCAACGCCCTCGATGTTATAGCGACGATAGGAGCGCTTCTCGGCGCCATCGGAACCGAAGACGACGCATGAAGCCACCGTCCCCTCACCGCCCAGGTGACTGATATCGAAGCACTCGATGCGGGCCGGTGACTGTGGCAGACCTAATAACTGCCCGATGCCGGCCAGGGCCGCAGCCGTAGCATCGTGGTTGGCGAGGTGCGAACGCCAGGCCTGGCGCGCATTCTCCTCGGCCTGCGCAACCCAGCTGCGCGGCAGGCCGCGCACCGGCTGGTAGAGATGCACGGCACGAGCTGCCACGGAAGCAAGTGCCTGCGCGAGCGCCTCCTGGTCTGGCAACAGCAGATTGATCAGCACCTCGGCTGGTGGTGAGCTACGCGAATAGTGGAGCAGGATAAACGCTGCCAGAGTCTCGGCCGGTTCACCGAGGGAAACTGGAAATTGATGCGCGGTGCCCAGGCTCTGTCCATCACGCACGGTGAGGATGCTAAGCGCATACCCCCCGGGCTCTCCCACCAGCGCGATAGCATCGACATCGCGCGTCCGCGGTCCGCTGGCGATCTGGCGAGTGCGAATTTCCTGCAGCTCGCCCAGCCGGTCACGCAGCTGGGCCGCCTCTTCAAAGCGAAGCTCTGCGGAGGCCTGCGCCATGCGCTGCTGCAGGACCGCGCTCACCGCTTCGCCTTCGCCATCGAGCACCTGGATGGCTTCCTTGAGATCCCGACCGTAGGCCTCAGGCGTAATGAAGCCAACGCACGGCGCCGAACAGCGGCCGATCTGGTATTGCAGACACGGGCGGCTGCGGTGCGCAAAGAAGCTGTCGCGGCAATTGCGGATGTGAAACACCTTCTGCAGGTGCTGCAGCACTTCCTTGACCGCGCGTGCGTTGGGAAACGGCCCAAACTCGCGGCCCGGCGGTCGGCGTGTGCCACGCCAAAGGAACAGCCGCGGATACTCGTGTCCGGAAGGGCAGATCAGGAATGGGAAGGACTTGTCATCGCGCAGGATGATGTTGTAGCGCGGCCGATGGGCCTTGATCAGATTGCACTCAAGCAGCAGTGCCTCGGTCTCGGAGTTCACCACCGTGACATCTATGCGCGCCACCCGCCGCAGCATGGCGGCGACCTTGGGCGACTGCGCGCGGGTACTGAAGTAGCTGCCGACGCGATCGCGCAGCCGCGCCGCCTTACCGACGTAGATCAGCCGATCCTCGGCATCGTACATACGGTAGACACCCGGCCGTAGCGGGAGGCTGGCGACCAGCGATTTGGCGTCAAAGGGCCGCTCGTTCATCAGCCGTTCCAAATTGGCCGCCCGCGCGCCGTGGGCCCCTTCAGGTCCGCTGCTTGCTGCGCTCTGCGATCAGCATGGCCAGCTCAAGGGCTTGTTCGTAGTTAAGTCGTGGGTCGACCTGCGAGCGGTAGGCGCGCTGCAGGTCCGCATCCGTCAGCCCGCGTGCGCCCCCCGTGCACTCGGTGACATCCTCGCCAGTCAGCTCGATGTGGGCGCCACCGAGTATCGAACCGAGCTCGCGATGCACCCGGAAGGCGATATCCAGCTCCTTCATGATGTTCTCGAAGCGCCGCGTCTTAAGGCCGCCGCTCGTGGTCTCAGTGTTGCCGTGCATCGGGTCGCAGCACCACAGCACTGTCTGGCCCGTGCGTCGCACCGCCTCGATCACTCGCGGCAGATGCGTCTCGATCTCCTTGACACCAAAACGATGAATCAGCGTCAGTCGCCCTGGCTGCCCCTGGGGGTTGAGCACGCCGACCAGCTCCTGCAGCCACTCATCGCTCATGCCCGCCCCGACCTTGACGCCGATCGGGTTGGCGATACCGCGGAAAAATTCCACATGCGCGCCATCGATCTGCGCCGTGCGCATGCCGATCCAGGGCATATGGGTCGAGAGGTTGTACCAGCGGCCCTGGCGGGGAATGAAGCGCGTCTGGGCCTGCTCGTAGAGCAGATGCAGCCCTTCGTGGCTGCAGAAGAATTCGACCTGGGTCGCATCGCCCACGGACTGTCCGGTCAAGGATTCGAAGAAATCGAGTGCATCGCGAATCGAGTGCACGATCCGTTCGTACTCGGCACGCAGCGGCGCGTGATGCAAAAAACCCAGATCCCAGTACTCAGGGTGGTGCAGGTCGGCGAAGCCACCGTCGACCAGCGAGCGGACAAAGTTCAACGTCAGCGCGGCGCGCTCGTAGCCACGCAACAGCAACTGCGGGTCGGCGCGGCGCGCGTCAGGTGAGAATTCCGGGCGGTTGACCAAATCACCGCGGTAGGCCGGCAGCGTCACGCCCTCGCGGGTCTCGGTATCGGCCGAGCGTGGTTTGGCATATTGCCCGGCGAAGCGGCCAACGCGGACCACCGGCCGCTTCATGGCCTGCAGCAGTACCAGGCTCATCTGCAGCAGGACCTTGAGCTGCTTGGCGATATGATCCGACTCGCAGTCCTCAAAGCTCTCGGCGCAATCGCCCCCCTGCAGCAGGAAGGTCTCACCGCGCTGGGCGCTGGCGAGGCGCTCGCGCAGATTCTCGATCTCCCAGGACACCACGATTGGTGGCAGACGCGAGAGATCGGACACGGCCTTGCCCAGGGCATCGGTGTCCTCATAAATGGGCTGTTGCTGGGCCTTGCGGGTCTGCCAGCTGGCTGGATTCCAAGTATTGGTGTCGGTAGAACGCATGGGGCTCATGCTACCACGGCCGCCGGGCCACCCAGCCGGCCGGGCAGTCTCAGATCCAGCCGGGCGCCACCCAGCGCCTCGGACACATCGATGAACAGTTCGCCGCCGTACTGGGCCACCGTGTCACTGACCATCGCCAGGCCGAGCCCATGACCCGGTGCGTGCTCATCGGCGCGCACGCCTCGGCCGAGGACACGCTCACGATCCTGCGGGGCAATGCCCGGTCCATCATCCTGGATAATCAACACCAACCGCCGCGCCAGCGCTGGCTCCGGATCAATGCGCGCGATCAGCTGGACGCGACTCCTACACCACTTGCAGGCATTATCGAGCACATTCCCCAGCAGCTCGATCAGATCACCGGCATCACCGAGAAATGCGGCCTGGGCCTCGATCTCAAGATCGATCTGCAGGTCCTTTTGCCCGTGAACGCGCAGCATCGCGCTGCGCAGCTCCGCACACAGTGGCGCCACGAGCACCGGCGCCTGTCCGAGGCTCGCCCCACCGCTGCCGGCCGCACGCTGCAATTGATGATCCACAATGCGCGTGATCCGATCGATCTCCTGATCCACGGCAACGCCAACGGTGCCACCACCGGAGAGCGCGGCGCGAATCACCGCCAGCGGCGTCTTTAGTCCGTGCGCCAGGTTACCGAGCGAATCCCGGTAGCGGGCAATGCGCACGCGCTCGGAACTGAGCAGCGTATTGAGGCTACCGGCGACACCGGCAAGCTCACGCGGATAGCCGGCACTCAGTGCCGCGCGCGTCCCGGATTCTACCTCGCCAATCTCCTGCTCCAGGCGCCGCACCGGCTCAAGGGCGCGATGCAGCTGCCAGCCCAGCGCCGCAAGCAGCAATGCTGCCAGCGTTGAGAAGCCCCCCACCATGCGCCGGCGCAACTGCCACAGCCGCGCCTGTTGCGTGCTGGTATCTTCAGCAACACTGAAAGTGAGATCAGCGCTGCGACCGGCCGAATATTCCCACTGCAGACCCCGGCTGAGGATCGCCAGCTGCGCGCCCCCGATGACCTGGCGGTAGAAGAAGGTGCTCTGGCCCGGCTCCATGCCGGGTCCGGCATCGAGCGTCACATCCTCCATCGAGGGCGAGTGCCACAGCATCAGACCGTGCTGGTTTCTCACCAAGGCATACTGTCCGGATCCAGAGCGCGACAGGCGTGAGTCTGGTGCCAGCGTAGGGACCTCGACATGGCCCGCGCGATCCATCTGGGCATCAGTCACGAGCGCGACAATCTGCTGCTCGAGCTCCTGGCGCAGTGCCAAGGCGGCCTGCTCGCGAAATACGTTATCGAGCACCGCCACGGTCAGTGCAAAAAACAGCACCAATGGAACCGCAATAGCAACCACGAGCCGCCGGGTAACCGACGGGGCCTTGCTCATGCTCAGCTCCCACCGGCACTGCGCTGCAAAGCCAATCGGTACCCGCGGCCGCGCAGCGTCTCAATCGGACGCAGCTCATCCTGCGGGTCAAGCTTTCGGCGCAGTCTGCCGATCAGAACCTCGATCACGTTGCTGTCGCGTTCGAAGTCCTGCTGGTAAAGCTGGTCTGTCAGTGCAGACTTGGACACCACTTCGCCCGCATGCATCATCAGGTATTCGAGCAGACGGTATTCAAAGCTGGTCAGCTCCACCGCGACCTCATGGACGGTGAGCAGCTGGGCGCGCGTGTCGAGCCGGATCGGGCCACACTGCAGCAGCGAGCTCGCCCACCCGGCCGAGCGGCGTTGCAGCGCGCTTAGGCGTGCCTGCAATTCGGCGAAATGAAACGGTTTGGCGACGTAGTCATCGGCGCCGGCGCCCAGCCCCTCGACCTTATCCTGCCAGCGATCGCGCGCCGTCAGCACCAGTACGCCAAAGGTTTTGCCGCGCGCACGCAGCTGGCGAATCAGATCCAGCCCGCTCAGCTTGGGCAGCCCCAGATCAACAATGGCCACATCAATCGGAAACTCGAGCGCGGCATACAGTCCTTCCTGGCCGTCGCGCGCGATATCCACCTTGTGCCCGGCACTACTTAAGTCCGCGCACAGCGCATCGCGCAGCGCCGCCTCATCCTCTACTACCAGGACGCGCATGGTGCTAATAACCCGCCCACGGCGGCTCAAAGGCTCTATATATAAGTGTCACTTGACCGCCGTCAGCTGCTTGGCCTGAGACCAGAGCGCTTCCCATTGTGCCGCGCTCAAGGACTCGAGTACCAGACCGCGCTCTGCGGCCAGCTGCTCCATCTGAGCAAAGCGCAGCTCGAACTTGCGCGAGGCCTGCTGCAGCGAGTGCTCGGGATTGACACGCAGGTGCCGGGCCCAATTGGCAACGCTGAACAGCAAATCACCGATTTCCTCGCTCACCGCCTCCGGCTCGCCAGCCGCTATGGCTTTGAGCGTCTCATCAAACTCCTCACGTACCTTGCCAGTCACCGAGTGCGCATCGGGCCAGTCAAAGCCAACTCTCGCCGCGCGCCGTCCGAGCTTCTCGGCCCGTGTCAGTCCGGGTAGCGCCCGCGGTACATCGGCCAGCGTTGCGCTGCTGCCGCCGGCACGACGCTCCAGAGCCTTCTGCGCCTCCCACGCGACTGCGATCGCTGCCTCATCGTTGCGACCGCGCTCCGAAAACACGTGTGGATGGCGACGGATCAATTTGGCGCAAATGCTTTCGGCCACCTCGGCAAAGCCGAACCAGCCGCGCTCCTCGGCCATGCGTGCATGGAACACGACCTGGAACAGCAGATCCCCCAGCTCCTCACGAATCTTTCCAGGATCCATCAAGGCGATCGCCTCGGCCACTTCGTAGGCCTCCTCGATGGTGTAGGGCGCGATCGTGGCGAAGTCCTGAACGCGATCCCAGGCGCAGCCGCTTTGCGGATCGCGCAGCCGGCGCATCAGCTCCAGCAAGGCATCAAGTTGCACCGCGGCGCTGCTCACGGCGCCGGACCCTGCAGAATCTCGCGTAGCGACTGCAGAATCCCTGCTGTTGCACCCCAGATGACATGACGCCCGTAGTGCAGCTCGGTCAGCTCCACGTCGATGCCACGCAGGTTCCGTGTGGTCAGCCGATAGCTGCGCGGATCGAGCAGGGTCTCCAGTGGCAGATCAAAGACCTCGGCCACTTCCGCGGCATCGATGCGCAGCGTGTAGCCCGGACGCAGCAGTGCCACGATCGGCGTGATCCGAAAACCGGTCATCACGACATGATCAGACAGAAAGCCGATCGGCTCTACAAATGTAGCTTCGATGCCGACCTCTTCGTGCGCTTCACGCACTGCAGTCGCAAGTGGATCCGCATCAGAGCTCTCCAGCGAGCCTCCCGGGAAGCTGATCTGCCCCGCATGCTGGCGCAGGTGCGAGGAGCGCAGGGTCAGCAGCAGCCGCGGCACGCCCTGCTGTTCGCTGATGGGCAGCAACACCGCCGCTGGTCGGAGGCTGGCGGGCAGCTGTGCGCGCAAGGTCGGCTGCAGATTCGCCGGCGCGCCGCCCATGCGCCAGTACTCGGGGCGATGTTCGGGCATCCTGCTGAGCCCGCGCTGCAATCGAGCCAGCCAGTCGGCCGGCAGACCGGGCGTGGGCACCGTCGCCGCCGCGCTCATCGCTGCTCAGCCGCCACCGCCACCGCCGCCTTTGATCCCACCGCGCGTGAGCTCCCTCGGATCGAGCAGCTTTGCGAGCTGCTCCTTGCTGAGGCCGGAGAGTTTCTCGGCCACCTCAAGAATCGGCTTGCCCTCGGCGTAGGCCTTCTTGGCAATGGCAGCGCCCTTCTCATAACCAATCACCGGATTAAGAGCGGTCACGAGGATCGGGTTGCGATCGAGCGCTTCGGCCAGCCGCGCTTCATTGACTGTGAATCCTGCGATCGCGCTATCACCCAGCAAGCGCACGACATTCGCCAACAGGCGGATACTCTCGTGCAGCGAGTAGGCAATGACCGGCAGCATGACATTAAGCTGGAAATTGCCGGACTGCCCGGCGATCGTGATCGTTGCATCATTGCCGATCACTTCGGCCGCCACCATCGTGGTCGCCTCCGGGATCACGGGATTGACCTTGCCTGGCATGATGCTGCTGCCCGGCTGCAGTGCCGGCAGCGCAATCTCGCCCAGCCCCGCCAGTGGACCACTGTTCATCCAGCGCAGATCATTGGCAATCTTCATCAGGCTCACGGCCAGCACCTTGAGCTGGCCGGAGAGCTCGACCGCGGTATCCTGCGTGGACATCGCCTCGAAGTAGTTGCGGCTGGGCAAAAAACTGATGCCGGTCAGCAGCGAGAGCTCAACGCAGAATGCCGTGCCAAAGTCCGGATGAGCGTTAATGCCGGTACCGACCGCAGTGCCCCCTTGGGCCAGGGCATGCAGGCGCGGTTCCACCGCGCGCAGTCGCGACACCGCATGATCGATCTGGGTCCGCCATCCGGACAGTTCCTGCGCCAGTGTCACTGGCATCGCATCCATCAAATGAGTGCGACCGGTCTTGACGATGCCGGATACGGCCGCTTCCTTGCGCGAGAGCACGCCACTCAGGTGCTCAAGCGCGGGGAGCAACTGTTCCTGCAGCATGAGCGCTGCGCAGACATGAATGGCAGTCGGTATGACATCATTGCTGCTCTGGCCCATGTTGACATGATCGTTAGGGTGCACCGGCACGCTGGCGCGCGCCGCCAGGTGCGCGATCACCTCGTTGGCATTCATGTTGGTACTGGTGCCCGAGCCGGTCTGGAATACATCGATCGGGAACTGATCATCAAAGTCACCCGCGGCCACATCGGCGGCAGCCCGCCGGATCGCATCGGCCACCGGCTGCTCCAGCAGCCCCAGGCGCGCGTTGGCTAGCGCGGCGGCTTGTTTAATGAGCGCCACTGCACGGATGAATCCGCGCGGCATGCGTCGCCCACTGATGGGAAAATTATCCACGGCCCGCTGCGTCTGGGCGCCCCACAGGGCTTCGGCGGGCACCTTCAGTTCACCCATACTGTCGCGTTCGGTCCGGAAGGTCTTGGCGGTCATGGCTCTATAAGGCTCCAAGCTAGGCAACGGGCGCCGCGAGGACCGCATGCGCTACAATTGCATATTCTAACATCCCCACCGCTGCGGCCTTAGAAGTCCATGGACCAATCTTCCCTGCAGGCACTCTCCCCGCTGGACGGCCGCTATGCCGCGGCGCTGGCACCGCTGCGCGCACTGCTGTCCGAGAGCGGGCTGATCCGCGAACGCATCCGCGTCGAAGCCCTGTGGTTCCTGGCTCTGGCCGATGGAGCTCCGGCACTCGCCGGAGCCAACTTAAGCGCAGCGGTACGCGCCTGCGCCCATGAACTGGTGAGCGAACCAGCATCCGATGCTGCCGAGAAGGTCAAGAGCATCGAGCGACGCATCAACCATGATGTCAAGGCGGTCGAGTATTACGTCCGTGAGCGGCTGGGCGCGGCCGGCGCAGGCCCGGCGACACTTGAGCTCGTGCACCTGGGCTGCACCTCCGAGGACATCAACAATCTCAGCTACGCGCGGCTGCTACGCGCGGCTCGTACCAGCCTGCTGCTGCCAGCACTGGAAGCCATCAGTACTAGCCTTGCCACCCTGGCGCACGAGCATGCGGCGTTGCCGATGCTGGCGCGCACGCACGGGCAGCCTGCCAGTCCAACTACACTCGGCAAGGAGCTGGCCAATGTGGCCGCGCGACTGCATCGCGTGCAACGCAGGTTCAGGGTGGTGCCGATCCTGGGCAAGTGGAATGGCGCGGTGGGAAACTACAATGCCTATCACGCCGCAGCCCCGCAGCTGGCGTGGCCGGAGCTGGCGCGCCAGTTTGTCGAATCGCAGCAGCTTGAGTTCAACGCCTACACCACGCAGATCGAGCCTCACGACTGGATCGGCGAGTACTGCGATGCGCTCGCCGCAGCCAATGTCATCCTGATCGATCTGTGCCGCGACCTCTGGGGCTACATCAGCCTCGGCTATCTGCGCCAGCGGGCGGTGAGCGGAGAAGTGGGATCCTCAACGATGCCCCATAAGGTCAATCCGATCGATTTCGAGAACGCTGAGGGCAACCTGGGCGTGGCCAACGCGCTGCTGCGGCATTTTTCCGAGAAGCTGCCGATCTCGCGCTGGCAACGTGATCTGACCGACTCGACCGTGCTGCGCAATCTTGGCGTCGCCTTTGGTCACGTGCTGATTGCCACGCAGGCGCTGCAGCGTGGGCTGGCCAAGATCGCGCCGGACCCGGCGCGCATGGCGCGCGACCTTGAGGAGGCCTGGGAAGTCCTGGGCGAAGCGGTGCAGACCGTGCTGCGTGCCGAGGGCATTGCCGGTGGCTATGAGCGCCTCAAGGATTTCACGCGCGGGCAGCGGATCGATGCGGCAGCACTGCGTGAATTCATTGCCAGCTTGCCCTTGAGTAGTTCCGCGCGCGAGCGGCTCGGCCATCTAACCCCTGCGGCCTACCTGGGACTGGCGGCGCAGCTGGCACGCGAAGTGCCCAAAACAGGCTGATTAGGCCCGCTCGCGCCCCGGTTTGCGACCGCGATCACAATTCTCCGGGCCGGACCGTGACCGGATCGGCGCAGCCGAAGCACACCCCCTGCCTACCATGCCGCGATGTCAATCCATTGACGATCAGGCGCTTACGTGGCACACAGCAGGGAAATTCCACCTATGGCCGGCGCGCGTCTCGCGAGCTTCGGCCTCGAGGATGGGCCAACCGCTCCGGTTTTGGCCGCACTGCCGTTGCCACCCGCCGATGAATTACACGTCCTGACCACACTTGAAGAAGTGCGTCGTGCCACAAACACCGTGGCTGCCTCCGGCCAGCGACTGATCTCGATCTTCACACCCGATCTGGAACCGACGCTCTACGATCAGGCTCCATTTCTCGAGATCATCAAACGCTTCGTGCTCGGCCACAGCTTTGCCAAGGTTCGCGTGCTGGTGCGGGATAACACGCGCTTCATCGGCAGTGCCAATCGCTTCATCTCGATGTCCCGGCGACTGACCAGCTATCTCGAGGTGCGGCTCATCACGCCAAAGTACCGCGATCTGACCGCCTCCTACTGCATCGCCGATGATCGCGGCATCGTCTATCGACTGCATGCCTCGCGCTGGGACGGGATCGCGGCATTCAACAGTCCACCAATTGCCCACCAGTATCTGCTCGAGTTCGACGCCATCTGGCAGGCGGCGGCCGAGCAGCACGAACAGCGCCTGGCGCGCTTCTAGCTTCTCCTCGGACCAACGGCACACCGGCCAAGCGGACGCGGGCGGTAGTTTCCGTATAATCCGGCCGATTCATGAGCTGGAAACCCGATCTGACCGTGGCTGCCATCATCGAGCGCGAAGGACGCTTCCTGCTCGTTGAAGAGCGCATCCGTGGCCAGCGCGTGTTCAACCAGCCCGCTGGCCATGTCGAGGATCGCGAGACCCTGCTGGCAGCGGTGATCCGCGAGACCCTCGAGGAAACGGCCTGGCATTTTACGCCCGAGCACCTGCTCGGCATCTACCTGTGGCGAGCTTCTGGGAGCGGTCGCAGCACGCTGCGCGTGGCCTTCATCGGCAGTGTCAGCGATCACGATCCAGTGCGTACGCTTGATCCGCCGGTCCTGGCTGCGCACTGGCTGACGCGCGAGGAGATTCTCGCGCGCACGACGGCACTACGCTCGCCGCTGGTCATGCGCTGCATCGAGGACTATCTCAGCGGTCGCCGCCTGCCACTCGCTGCTGCCAGCAGCAGCCTATGAGCGCGCCGGCGCCGAGACGCGTGATCGTCGGGCTTTCCGGTGGCGTGGATTCGGCGGTCGCCGCACTGCTGCTGCTCGAGGCAGGCTACGACGTCCAGGGACTATTCATGCAGAACTGGGACGATGCCGACAGCCACTGCACGGCTGCCCAGGACTATCAGGATGCGCGCGCAGTGGCGCGCGAGCTGGGCATCGTGCTGCACCGGGTGAATTTTGAAGCCGAATACCGCCGCGAGGTTTTTGCCCAGTTCCTCGAAGAATATCGCGCCGGACGCACGCCGAATCCGGACGTGCTGTGTAATCGCCAGATCAAGTTTGGCGTGTGCCTTGACTATGCCCGACGCCTCGGCGGCGAGTGCTTCGCAACCGGGCACTACGCGCGTACCACGCTCGATGCTCAAGGCGCGCAGCTGCTCAAGGGGTGCGATCCGGACAAAGATCAGTCCTATTTCCTGCACCAGGTGCCGCGCGAGATCTTTGCGCAGGTCCTGTTTCCGATCGGTCATTTGAGCAAACCCGAAGTGCGCGAGCGGGCACGAGCGGCGGGCCTCGCCGTTGCGGACAAGCCCGACAGCACCGGCATCTGCTTCATTGGCGAGCGACCCTTTGCCGATTTTCTGGCTCAATACCTGCCCGAGACACCCGGCATCATCGAGTCGCTCCAGGGCGTAGCGCTCGGCAGGCACCGCGGGCTGCCCTTTTACACTCTGGGGCAGCGCAGCGGGATCGGGGTCGGCGGGGCGCGCGGTGCCGCCGCAGAACCCTGGTACGTAGCGCGCAAGGACGCGCGACGCAACGTCCTGATCCTCGCCCAGCGCCACGAACTTGAGGCGCTCGCCTGCCCCGTTGTGCGCACGGGGCCCATGAATTGGCTTACTGCAGCGCCTGACAGCGAGTTTGCCGCCACGGCCAAGATCCGTTACCGCCAGCCCGATCAGGACTGTCGCGCAGTGGTGCGTGCCGATGGGAGCGTGGAGCTGCATTTTGCGCAGCCGCAACGGGCCGTGACGCCGGGCCAATATGCGGTGCTTTATCGAGCCGAGCAATGTCTGGGCGGCGGCGTCATTACAGAAACCCTATAATTGCGCCAATGTACCCGGACCCGCTCCCCGCCAGTGCCCCGGCGCGCTAGGGGAATATTTGCCATCGGAGGATTGTCATGACGGATAGTTTCAAGGCACGCGGCACACTCAGCAGCGGTGGCAAGAACTACGAGATCTGGAACCTGGCTGCTCTCGGAGCCGACAAGGTTGCGCGCCTGCCCTATTCCCTGAAGATCCTGCTCGAAAACCTGCTGCGCTTCGAGGATGGCGTGAACGTCACGCGCAAGGACATCGAGGCACTGCTGAACTGGGATCCGAAGGCGCAGCCCTCCTATGAGATCCCCTTCACCCCCGCGCGCGTCATCATGCAGGACTTCACCGGCGTGCCCGTGGTCGTGGACCTGGCCGCCATGCGCGAGGCGATGATCAGCCTAGGGGGCAATCCCGATGAGATCAATCCGCTGGCGCCGGCCGAGCTCGTGATTGATCACTCGGTCCAGGTAGATGAATACGGCACTGTCGCGGCACTGGCGGACAACAACCGCATGGAATTCGAGCGCAATGGCGAGCGCTACTCGTTCCTGCGCTGGGGCCAGACCGCGTTCCGCAACTTCAAGGTCGTGCCGCCGAACACCGGCATCGTCCATCAGGTGAATCTTGAGTATCTGGCGCGGGTCGTGTTCGACCGCCAGGTGGAGGGCAAGCTGCAGGCCTACCCGGATACGCTGGTCGGCACCGACTCGCACACCACGATGATCAATGGCCTGGGCGTCTTAGGCTGGGGCGTTGGCGGCATCGAGGCTGAAGCCGCGATGCTGGGCCAACCGGTCACGATGCTGATCCCGCAGGTCATCGGCTTTCGCCTCAACGGCAGCCTGCCCCCGGGCACCACCGCCACTGACCTGGTGCTGACCGTAACCCAGATGCTGCGCAAGAAAGGCGTAGTCGACAAGTTCGTGGAATTCTTTGGCGATGGCCTGGCGAACCTGCCATTGGCCGACCGTGCCACGATCGGCAACATGTCACCGGAGTTTGGCAGCACCTGCGCGATTTTCCCGATCGATGAGGAAACGATCCGCTACCTCGAACTGTCGGGTCGCACGCGCGAGCAGATCGATCTGGTCAGCGCCTATGCCAAGGCCCAGGGCATGTGGCGCGTCAACGGGGCGGCGGCAGCCCAATACACGGATGTTCTGGAGCTTGATCTTGCGACCGTCGAATCGAGCATTGCCGGTCCGAGCCGCCCGCAGGATCGGATTCCGCTGCGCGTGGCCAAGAGCACCTATGGCACGAACCTGCAGCGCATGGCCGAGGAGCGTTCGAAGAAAAGTCCGGCGGCTAAGGGCCACGCGCCGGTGACGCTCGATAAAAACCAGTTCGAGCTCAAGGACGGCGCGGTGCTGATCGCCGCCATTACCAGCTGCACGAACACCTCTAACCCGTACGTGATGATAGCCGCCGGATTGGTAGCCCGTAACGCGCGGCGTCGCGGCATTACCTCCAAACCCTGGGTGAAGACCTCGCTTGCCCCAGGCTCGCGCGTTGTCACCGACTATCTGGCCAAGGCCGGATTGCTCGATGAACTGGCCGGCATCGGCTTTAATCTCGTGGGCTACGGTTGCACGACCTGTATCGGCAATTCCGGACCGCTCAAGCCCGAGATATCTGCTGGTGTCAAAGCCGGCGAGATCATCGGCTGCTCGGTACTCTCGGGTAACCGCAACTTTGATGGCCGCGTGCATCCGGAAGTGAAAATGAACTTCCTGGCCTCCCCACCACTCGTGGTCGCTTACGCGCTCGCCGGTACGCTTGACGTGGACCTGAACACCGAACCGCTGGGGACGGACGCCAGCGGCAAGCCGGTTTTCATGAAAGAGCTCTGGCCGAGCGCGCAGGAAGTATCCGATGCGGTCCGCCAGTGCATCACCTCGCAGATGTTCCGGCAAAGCTATGGCAGTGTCTTCAAAGGCGATGAGCGCTGGCAGGGCATCCAGGTTCCGGCGGGCAAGATCTACGCGTGGGATGACAAGTCCACCTACGTGAAGAACCCGCCTTACTTCCAGGGCATGACGATGAAGCCGGCTGCCCTGGTCGACATCAGTGGGGCGCGTGCCCTGGCGGTGTTGGGCGATTCGGTCACGACCGATCACATCTCGCCGGCCGGAAACATTGCCAAGAGCAGTCCGGCCGCGAAGTACCTGATGGAACAGGGTGTACAGCCAGTGGACTTCAATCAGTACGGCGCGCGTCGCGGCAACCATGAAGTGATGATGCGGGGTACCTTCGCCAATATTCGATTGCGCAACCTGCTGCTGCCAGGCACCGAGGGCGGCATTACCGTTCATGTACCCAGTGGCGAGCAGATGAGCATCTACGATGCCGCGATGCGCTACCAGAAGGAGCACACGCCGCTGATTATCCTTGCCGGCAAGGAATACGGCTCAGGCTCCTCGCGTGACTGGGCAGCCAAAGGCACGATGCTGCTGGGCGTCCGGGCCGTGATCGCCGAGAGCTTTGAGCGCATTCACCGCTCGAATCTGATCGGCATGGGCGTGCTGCCGCTACAGTTCAATGAGGGCCAAAACGCCCAGAGCCTCGGTCTGACCGGGAAAGAGACCTTCACTATCAAGGGCGTTGACCAGGGACGCGCCAAGACGGTGACTGTCATCGCCACGCCCTCCAGTGGTGCGCCAATCGAGTTCGGGGCGCGCGTGCGCATCGATACGCCTAAGGAGCGCGAGTACTTCCAGCATGGCGGCATTCTGCAGTACGTGCTGCGCCAGCTTGCCGCACAGAGTAAGGCCGCCTGAGGCAGCAGGCCGGATGCCTGAACTGCGCCGGGCACGCGCCCGGCGCAGTGTCACGTCTCCGAACTAGCCGGCGGAGTGCTGCGTGAGTGCGCCGCTGGCTGTTTTTGATCTTGATGGAACCATCACGCGCCGCGACACCCTGGCGCCTTATCTGGCGGGCTTCCTGCGGCGCCATCCCTGGCGCCTGCCACGCCTGATCCTCGCCACACCTACCATGCTCGCTTATCTGGTGGGCCGCGCCGACCGCGGCGCACTCAAGGGTGCGCTGATCCATCACGTGCTGGGTGGTCTCGAGCGGGCGGAAATTCTGGCGTGGTCGGAAGTCTTCGTTCCGCAGCTCGTGCAACACGGCCTGTTCGCCGAAGCGCTGGCTGCGATTGCCAAACAGCGCGCCACAGGCGCGCACCTGGTGTTGCTCTCAGCCAGCCCGGATCTGTATGTCCCTCTTGTTGGCAGTGCTCTGGGATTCGATGAGATCATCAGTTCGCGGGTCCGGTGGGAGGCCGACGGGCGATTGAATGGTTACCTGGATGGCCCCAACTGTCGCGGCGCGGAGAAGGTGCGCCAGCTCCAGCAGCTACTGCAGCGCTGGCAGCCCTCGTACACGGCAGCCTATGGCAACAGTGATGCCGACCTGGCGCACATGGCGCTGGTGGATGAAGGTACCTATGTGAATGGGCCGGCGAGCGGAAACTTGCCGCCGAATGTCCGCCGGGTCTCCTGGTCCCAGCGCGCCTGAGCGGCTCAGGCCTGCTCGCGACGGGCGAACTCGGCGGGCGCAAACTCGACGCGCAGCCAATCCGGGGAGGTCGCCAGCTTCAGGTAGCCGCTCAGATCCGGAAGCTGCTCGATTTCGGAGGGCAGCACGGCATCCTCGATGACCACCTGATCGCTCTGGCTGCGCGAGCGGGTTCGACGCCGCCCAAAACCACCTTCGCGGCTGACTGACAGCTGCGGGCGCAGCACTTCGCGCTGTCCGATCAGCTGTGAGGCAAAGCGTGCGGTACCGCCATGCTCGGAAGCCGAGCAGCGCAGGATCAGCGAATTGCCGCAGTTCTCAACGATGGTATGCGCCTCCTGCGCGCCGTAGGTGGCCGACACTTGAGCGATCGACTGCAGGCCAAGCACGCAACGCCCGCCAAATTTTCGAAGCCGCGCCAACGCATCCTTCAGTCCGTCAATTGCCCCCAGTGCATCGAGCTCATCGACGATAAACCACAGGCGCTGGTCCGCTTCACCGGAGCCCACAGCAGGTGTCATCGTTTCGAATATCGCAATCCGGACCCAGGCTGAAATCACTGGCGCCAGGGTCGCAATCTGCCGGGCGCTGTAGGGCAGGAACAGCGAGCCACGACCCGAGCGCACCCAATTGCGGATGCCAAACGGTGTCGCGCGCTGCGTAGCGATGAATTCGAGCGCCGCCACCGCGTGCGCCGCTACCGAGCGGATTGAGCGGAACATGCGTTCATTCTCAGACTCAACGAACGCCTGGGCCGCGGTACCGTCCAGGAGCGTGCGAAGCTCCGGCACACTGGCCATCATCAGCACCCGGTACAATTCCTCACAGTCCCTGACTCCACCTAACTGCAACTGGCGCAGCACCGAGCTTATGAACGTACGCGCGTAGCCGCGCCACTCGCGTCCTGAGCCACTGTCGCCATCCGGTACCAGCGATCGGGCCAGCTGATCCATGTCATAGGCTTCAGTGACCTCGGCAAACGGATCCCAGCGTACGCTGCGCGGCTCGAAGGGATTGAGTACCACATCGCCGCGCGACGCATCAAAAAAGCGCTCCAGATAGGCGCCTTCCGGATCCGTGACGATCGCCCGATCGCCACGTCGCAATGCCGCCTCGAGCAACTCGCGGATGGCCGTGCTCTTGCCAGTACCCGTCGTGCCAATCAGTTTGAAGTGTTTGGTCTCATCCCGTGGCGGCACTCCCACGCCCGCCAAGGTGACCTGCGCAGAGGCTCCGGCACGCTGGCGGACTCCTCGGGTCCGTCCTCGCATGTCGATCACACGCGCTCCGCGACGATGGCGACTGCGCGGTTCGCCGCGCCGGCCGAAGGCAAAACCAACGGCCGCGCCGATGGCCGGATAGAGCAACAAGGCGAGGGTTGCGGAGAGCGGCCCCATCCCCATCGCGCTCACTAGCGTCGGGCGGATCATCGCGCCGGCCAACCCGGCACCGAGCAGTACGCCAACTCCTGCGGGTAGCGCCACCCAAAATCGCTGCAGCGGCACACCGGTCATCCAGAGACCGGCGCCTACACCGAGCAGGCTGATGCCGTACGCGATAATCAGCCCACTGAGACCGTGCATCAGGCGCTCCTCCTGCCAGCGGCGAAATCTTCGAGGACAGATCGTGCTGGCGGCGAATTCTGGCATAGCTCCGAGCAGCGCAGAAGACTTCGAGGTGCGCGATTTGGGCCAAAATGCACAAATCGAAAAGCTGCGATATGATGCTGGCTTCTAGGCTGCCCGGGAAGGCGGTATCCGAGTGCTTACAGCACATCTCAAGGGACTGATAAGCGGCTCGCGCACGGCCGCCCCACGCGGCTGCCGAGGGCGCTGACCGTGAGGGGCCTGTGGGTCGCAGTACTGCTGCTACTGGTCCTGATCGCCGACGGATTCATCTTCGCAACCAATCCCCTGCATGTCCCCGGGAGCAATCTGCCGGCCCGCCTGCTCGGCCTCCAATCATTCCGGGAACTGGATCCGTCCATGGAGCCCACATTTCCGGAGAAGACCAGCCTGCTGGTCTCGGCATGGCCTTACTGGCACGCCGATCCCCGGCCGGGCGACATCGTGGCTTTTATTTATCCGCCCGATCACTCGCAGGCCGACATCAAACGGGTAATCGCTCTTGCGGGTTCCACGGTCGAGATTCGTAACTCCATTGTATTCGTTGATGGCAAGGCGATCTCTGAGCCTTACCTGCATGCGGTGATCCCGAATTGGAATGTGCCGCGAAGCATGGCGCGTATCACGGTTCCGGCCGGCAAGCTCCTTGTGATGGGCGACAATCGCGACAAGAGCGAGGACAGCCGGCGCTGGGGAGCAATTGCCCGCGAGAGCATCATCGGCAAATTCTGGTTCTAGGGCGTTGTCCGGAGCTCGTTGGTGCTCGAGCATGAGTACCGACCGCAGCGAGAATCCGATCCTGCTGGGAGCGATGCAGGAGCGCATCCGGCAAGCAAGCGGCGTTTCCATGCGCCGGCGCGCTCACTTAGTTTGATTGGCTGTAGATCTCGCCGATCCTGTTAGTGGTCTCACATCACGGGTGAAGTGCTAGCCAAGCTTGCGCCTGTGGGTCGCCACCCCGCGCCGCCGATGCCATCAGCTCAGCGGCGCGATCGGCGTCCCTAGCAACGCCATGCCCGCTCAGATAAAGCTGCGCCAACTGATATTGCGCACGCGCCAGCCCCGCATCGCCCGCTAGCTGGTACCAGTACGCCGCCTGAACATAGTCCTGCTCGACGCCAAGTCCCGCCTCGTAATACGCGCCAATATTGTTCTGGGCTTCGTGGTGCTGATGAGCCGCTGCAATCCGATACCAGCGCATGGCATCGATATAGTTGATCGGCTCGACGTTGCCGTAGATCCAGCCAATCTCATAGGCAGCATTCGGACTACCCAGATCGGCGCCACGCTCATACCATAACAGCGCATCGCTCGGGCTACGCGGCACCCCAAGCCCCTGCAGGTAAGCCCAACCGAGTGCGTTGCAGGCCAGCGGCACGTTCTGGAGTGCGGCACTCCGATACCACTTGAGCGCCTGCTCATTGTTCTGCGCCACGCCCAGACCATAGGCATAGAAATCGCCAATGTTGGCCTGCGCATACCAGTTGCCCAGATCTGCCGCGCGGCGAAAGTGATCAAAGGCCAGCCGCTGGTCCTGCGCGACGCCAAGCGCCCTTTCATACAGGATTCCGAGTCGATTCAAGGCTCCGGCGCGGATGAATGGAGTGCTGGCGCCGGCAGCCTTGCCATACGCCTCACGTGCAGTGCCGTAGTCTCCGCGGCCAAAAGCGGCATCGCCGGCTTCTATCGTCGCATCGGACTGTGGCTCTGATAAGGGCTCGTCCTGAATCTCGAGCCGGCTCGCTGCAAACGTCGTTCCGGCAGCGAGGAGCAAGGTGCTCAGCCATGCGGCCCACGATGCCACAGCGTTTGGAGGTCGAGTTACCAGTGGCACTCCTGGCCGCTGTGATCGAGCCAGCGCCCCGTGTCTCTGGGTCCTAGCCGCTCAATGACCCGGTACATGCCGGTCACGCTCTGGGTAGGACTGAGTGGCGCATTGGCACCGCCCATGTCGGTGCGCACCCAGCCCGGCGTGAGCAGGACGCAGCCGATGTTGCGCGGCTTTAACTCAACCGCGAGCGTGCGCATCACCATGTTCACTGCCGCCTTGGAGACGCGGTAGCCGAGGTTACCGCCACTGGCATTGCCGCTTAGCGAACCCAGATCGCTGCTGACCGTTACGATCAGGCGGCGCGTGCTGGCCGCCAGATTATCGATCAGGGCTTCGCTCAGCATCAGCGGTCCAAGGGTGTTGATGCGAAACATTTCAAGTACGGCCTCAGGATCGTTGTGTTCCGCGCGACCGGCGCTCAGACGGCCCGCGTTATTGATCAGGATATCGATGGGCCGCCCCTTGAGGGTGGCGGCAAGCGCCGCCACGGAGGCAGCGGAGCCAACATCGAGCCCGCACACCTCAATGCCGGAGATCTGCGCCAGTGCCGCGGCCAGCTGCGGCTCGCGGCAGGCCCCCAGCACGCTCGCGCCTGCAGCCGCGAACTGCTGCGCAAACTCAAGTCCCAGGCCGCGATTGGCTCCTGTTATCAGTACCGTACTCATGATTCCACACCCCCTCTTACTTTATTCTCGCAGCGGATGCTGCGCGCAGCCGTCGGCTACATCGAACTTCTGGCTTCCCAAAGCTCCGGGAAGAAACGCAGCCGCAGCGCCTTGGCCAAGTAGCTCACGCCGGCGGTACCGCCCGTGCCGGGCTGGTAGCCAATAATCCGCTCGACCGTCTTCATGTGCTGGAAGCGCCAGAGCTGGAAGCGGTGATCCAGATCAACCAGTCGCTCGGCAAGCTCATACAGATCCCAGTCCTTTTCCGCATTGTGATAGACACCAAGCCACGCCCCGGTGACCTGCTTGTTCGCCACATAGGGCTGGGAAAAATCGCGCACCAGCAGCTCGGCAGGCACGCCGTAACCGCGCCTCGAGAGCAGACGCAGGACTTCGTCATAAAGACTCGGTGCATTGAGTGCCCGCACCAGCGCGGCCTGAGCCAGCGGATCGCGCGCATGAACCCGCACCATCTCGGCATTCTTGTTGCCCAGCATGAACTCGAGCAGCCGATACTGGTAGGACTGGAAGCCCGAGGAGCGACCGAGCGAGTTACGAAAGGCCGAGTAATCGGCAGGCGTCATCGTTGCCAGCACTTCCCAGGCTGACATCAGCTGCGCCTGGACGTGGGCGATGCGACCGAAGCGTTTGAAGGAGGCTTCAAGTTCGTCACGCCGCACACACTGGAGCACACCTTCCAGTTCGTGTCGCATCAGCTTCATCCACAGCTCCGAGGCCTGATGAACGATGATGAAGAGCATCTCATCGCTCGCGGCGCTCAGTGGATGCTGGCAGTCGAGCAGTTGCGGCAGGCGCAGGTACTCGCCGTAGGAGAGCGAGTTGCCAAGATCCCAGTGCACCGGCTCGTCGCTAAGATCCACGCTACCGGCGTGCTCCTTGTCCGCGTCTTCTCCGCTGCCACTCATCATCCGACTCCTTGCCACAGCAGGCTTGAGCCTGCTCTGCTGAATTGGTATCAGTTCCGCCGCGCGGCCAGCGCCCAGTGCGGGACCCGCTGCCAGCCCTGGCCCAGTTCCCGATCCAGCAACCGGTAGTCGGGTTCGTGGCGTTCAACGTGCGCCCAGAATCCGGCCGAATGATTCATATGACGCAGGTGTGCCAGCTCGTGCACCAGCAGATAGCGCAGCACTTGCGGTCGCTGAAACAGTGCACAGCAGTTCAGGCTGACCGCCCCGCCCGCAGTGCAGCTGCCCCAGCGCGTCCGCTGTCGCCGCACCTTCAGTTGCACTGGAATCGTTCCCATCTGGGCCGCCAGCGCCGCCAGCGGCGCCGCGAGTTCGAGCCGCGCCCGCTCGATCAACCAGGAGCGCAAAGCGCGCACCAGCAGCCCCTGATCCTCCGAGCCGCCGCCAAGCTGCAGCAGGCCGGGCCGCTCCAGCTCCGGCTCGCAGGCAACACGCACGCGCCCAGCTTGCAAATGGGGGCTGCCCTCGCATTCCCACCACTGGCCGACGGCCGCGAAACTAATCTGCGTCGGTGGAAACGGCTCCGGCTCACTCGGCTGCATCCGCGCCTGCTGGCGTTCGATCCACTGCCGGTACCTGGCCACAAACGCGCTCACCGTCGTCGCACTCGTGCGCAGCGGAACGACAATTTCGACCGAGCCGTCGCGAAACACGCGCGCCGCAAGCCGGCGCGCGCGCCGACTCTGTCGCACCTGCCACGTGCCAGCTTGATCAGTACCATCCCACAGCGACAACTGTTGGGCAGCCTGCTGCGCCGTATGCAGGGCAACGCTTCGGGAACTCTTCAACGGTATGCGGCCTCCGCTCACCGTGCGATCATAGCAGGCACAGCACGAGCCCCCTAACAGTGCGCGCCGGCGAGCCGTGCGCACTCCAGCGCCCTTGGCACCGCATGGATCTGATTGATATTGGCATTAACCTGACGCATGAGAGCTACGATGCCGACCGCGATGCGGTCATCGCGCGCGCTGCTGCCGCCGGCGTGCGGCAACTGATCGCTACCGGCGCAAGCCTCGCGGGCAGTGTCGCGTCAAGTGCGCTGGCGGCGGCCCACGCAGGTTCAATTTTCGCCACGGCCGGTGTGCACCCGCATCATGCCGATAGCTTCGATGCCGAGACGCTGGTGCAGCTGCGCGAGTTGTTGCGCTCGCCCGCGGTCGTGGCGGTGGGCGAATGCGGCCTGGATTACTACCGTAACTTCTCCTCGCATCAGGGGCAGCGACGCGCCTTCACGGCGCAGCTGACACTTGCCATTGAAACGGGCAAGCCACTGTTCCTGCACCAGCGCGACGCGCACGAGGATTTCATCAGCATCCTGGGCGAGTATCGCAGCGTGCTTCCCAAGGGCGTCGCGCACTGCTTCACCGCAGGAGCGGCGGAGCTCGAGACGTATCTGGATCTCGGTCTGGCAATCGGCATAACCGGCTGGATATGCGATGAGCGGCGGGGCCGCCATCTGCAGTCGCTGGTAGCGCGCATCCCAGCCGGTCGCCTGCTGCTCGAGACCGACGGACCGTATCTGCTACCGCGTGATCTGAAGCCTGCACCGCCCGGGCGGCGCAATGAACCCATGCTGTTGCCGCACATCGCCAGTGTGGTTGCGCAACATCGTGCTGAGAGCCTGCAGGTGTGCGCGGCCCACACCAGCGCCGCCAGTAGAGCCCTGTTCGGGCTGCCAGCGCCTTAGACAGCGGGCTTCGGATCGCTCAGGCGACTCGGAACACAGGCCGCGCGCAGCTGATCCCATTCCGGCTGCCAGCGCCCGAGGAGCGAGGCAACCGCCATCCGATCCACAGCCGGATACTCGGAGAGCAGCGAATCGAGCATCAGCGTGAAACGTGGCAGACCCTTAGGAAACAAGGCCCCGCTCATGAACAGGATCCGCCCATCCACCGCCAGCTCCGAGACCAGTGCGCGCACCGCGGCCAGCCGATCATAGAGGGCAGTTTGCGGATTAACGAACGTGAACCGCCGCCCGCGTTGCATCACGGTCCATTCATTCATCTGGTCGCCGCCAAATATGTTGCCGACGACGTAGCGCAGATCAATGATCACCACGCCGCGCGCGGTGAGCAGCAAGAAGTCCACGTGCAGCCAGCCACCCTGACCATCGGGTACCAGCACGTCGCGCAGATAATCGAATGAAGTGCCCGTTACTGCGGCAAGCAACACCTTGCGCGCCCGCAGGTGCCGGTACCAGCGCCATAACAGCAGCAATCCGGCGATGAGCGCCGTCGCGCCGAGCACGTAGACCACTGTCGCCAGGTCGAGTGACGGCAAGGTGAAGGGCAGCGGCGGGACCTCAAACGGTTTCATGGAGTTCCTGGAGTGCGCTGCGCAGCGCACTCAGCGTCGGGTCGATCTCGCTGAACTGCGAGCGCCGTTCAAACAGCCGCGCGAGGTTCTCCGGCACCGGAATCGGTGCGCCGATCAGCGGTGTCACAATCTCGGCAAACTTGGCCGGATGGGCGGTCGCGACCAGTACCCAGTGTCGCTGGGCGCGCTCATCGGCCGGCAATCGCGCCCAGGCTTCGGCGGCCACCGCGGTGTGCGGACACCAGATCACACCGAGGCGCTCATAGTCAGTGCGAATGCGCGCGCTGATGGCCGCATCGTCGATTGCAACCGCGCTCAGCGCCGTGCGCAGCGATTCAATATCCGGGTACAGCGAGCGCAGCCGTTCCAAGTTGCTCGGGTTGCCAACATCCATCGCCGAGGCGAGCGTCGCAACGCTGGGACGCACGCGCAACGTGCCGTCCGCAAAGTAGTCGGGAACGGTCCGGTTGGCATTATGCGCCAGCACAATCCGCTCAATTGGTGCGCCCATGCGCCGCGCCCAGACGCAGGCGGTCGCGTTTCCCAGATTGCCGCTTGGTATAACGAACGATGCCGGAGCACCGCCCTGGCGTGCGATAGCGAGACTCGCGGCAACGTAATAAACCGCCTGGGGGAGCAAGCGGCCTAGGTTGATGCTGTTGGCCGAGGACAGGTCCCACTCGGAGCGCATTGCCGGGTCGAGGAAGGCTTCCTTCACCAGCCGTTGGCACTCATCAAAGGTACCGCGCACGGCAAGGCTGCGTACGTTGTCGCCCCAGCAGGTCAGTTGCTGCTGCTGGGTCGGGGAGACCAATCCCAGCGGGAAGAGCACCGTCACCTGAATGCCCGGTTGATTGTGAAAGGCCGCTGCCACCGCGCCTCCGGTGTCACCTGAGGTGGCCACCAGGATCTGCAGTGGCCGCTGCGCTCGGGCACGCAGCCGGGCAAAGCTGGCGGCAAGAAATCGCGCACCGAAATCCTTGAAGGCAGCTGTCGGGCCGTGAAAGAGCTCCAGCACCGAGAGGCGCCCATCCTCGCCCAGGGCGCGCAGCGGCGCCGGGAAGTTGAAGGCTTCGGCCGTGATCTGCGGCAGCTGCGAGGCCAGCGGATCGGACTCGGCAAAGGGTGCGAGGACCTTGGCCGCCAGAGTCGCCAGCGTATCGCCGCTGCCCAGGAGCGCTGGCTCGAGCTCCGGCCAGCGCTCGGGTACGTACAGCCCGCCCTCGGGTGAGAGCCCCTGGATCAGGGCAGTGCTGAGGCTGACGCGGTGCTCGGGCGCTCGGGTACTGATGAACCGCATCAGTCCACCACGTGGGCGCCGAGCGGCTCGATGGCCGAGATCCAATGATCGGCCTGCAGACCATTGTGAGAAAACTCGACCACCATGGCTTCGCGTACCGCCATCACGTGCGTTTCAAGGCTCCAGGCAAAGACCGTCGGGCCGGCACCAGAAATCGAGCAGCCCAGCGCTCCGGCGGAAATCGCGGCGCGCCGCACGGCGGCGAATCCGGGGATCAAGGCCGCGCGCTGCGGCTCGATCACAACATCTTCGAAGGATTCACGCACCATATCGAGATCATTGGTATAGCAACCTGAAATGAACCCGGCAAGGTTGGCCGTCTGCCACACGAAATCCTTCATCGCGACCGATCCGCGCAGGATCGCGCGTGCCTGCCGGGTCGACAAGAACATGTGCGGGTGCACAATCGCCGCTCGTACCGTGGGTGGCACCGGAATCTGTTTGACGCGCGGCTGATCGATGCCCACCGTCAGCACGAGCCCGCCGTAGAGCGATGGGGCGATGTTGTCCACGTGCAGCGAGCCACTGGCGACCTTCTCGCCCTGCATCGCGTACTTGAGCAACTCCAGGGGCGTGCGCGGCTCATCAAGCAACGCATTGGCAGCCACTACCGCCGCGACCGCCGAGGCGGCCGAGCCGCCCAGACCCGAAGCCAGTGGGATGCCCTTATCCAGCTCCAGCTCAAAACCAAACGGCAGTGACAGCGCCGTCTGCATGGCCTCAAGCGCGCGCCCGGCGGTGTTGTGCGCGGGATTCAGCGGCAAATCACGCACCACACCGCGGATTGCCTTGATGCGTACGCCAGGCGAGTCCGTGCGCCGCACCGTGGCCCGATCACCGATGGCATTGACCGAGAATCCGAGGATATCGAAGCCAATCGCCACGTTACCCACTGAGGCGGGTGCAAAGGCGGTCGCGATACTCCGAGCGCTCAAATTCGTGCTCCCAGGTAGGCCGCGAGCCGCAGCAAATCCGCGAATACGCCGCCAGCCGTCACCGCAGGGCCTGCACCGGGCCCCTGCACGATCAACGGATTGTCACAGTAGCGTTCGGTCGCAAAGCGCACCACGTTATCGGTCAGCGCAATGTTGGCAAAAGCGTGTCTGGACTCAAGCTCGACCAGACCGACTGTCGCCGTACCATCGGCCGACACGCGACCAACGTAGCGCAGTACGCGGCCACGCTCGCGTGCCTGCTCGAAGCGCTGGCGCATCGCGGAATCGAACTTGGGCAGTTGTGCCAGGAACTCCTCGCTGCTGCCCCCGGCAAGACTGTCTGGGACCAGCGATTCAACCTGCACGTCGCCGAGCTCCAGCTTGAGGCCCATCTCCCGCGCCAGAATGATGAGCTTGCGGGCGACGTCCGTGCCCGAGAGATCATCGCGCGGATCAGGCTCGGTGTAGCCGCGCTGCTTGGCATCGCGCACGATCGCCGAAAAGGGCGTCTGACCATCGTAGACGTTGAACAGGTAGGCGAGTGTTCCGGAGAAGATCCCCTCGATGGCCGAGAGCTGATCACCGGTCTCGCGCAGATCACGCAGCGTCTGGATTATCGGCAGACCGGCACCGACAGTGGCCTCATACAGATAGTGAGCGCCACTGCTGCGTCGCGCCGCCTTGAGGCTTTCATAGTAGGCAAACGAGCCACTATTGGCTTTCTTGTTGGGCGTCACAATGTGCGCGCCGGCGCCGAGCCAGTGCGCATACTGATCGGCAATGCTCTGGCTGGCACTGCAATCGAGCAGCACCGTGTGCGGCAGGTAATCGACCCGCAGATGCTGGAAAAACCGCTCCAGATTGGCACTCTGTGCACCGATCTCAGACTCTTCACGCCAGCGCGTCAGATCGATGCCCCCATCGCTCAGCTTCATCTTCTTGGAGGTGAGTATCCCGCGCACCCGCAGATCAATATTGAACTCGCGGGCGAGGCGCTGACGCTGCGAAGCGAGCTGGTCGAGCAGCACGCGACCGACTGTGCCTGGACCGATCAGGCCAATTGAAAGCGTGTGCGGGGAGAGATAGAAACGCGCATGGACCGAGCGCAGCGCGCGGGCTGCATGCCGGCCCTCTACCACCACCGATATATTGCGCTCCGAGGCACCCTGGGCGATGGCGCGAACGTTCACGTGCGCACTGCCTAGCGCGTTGAATACTTTGCCAGCCACGCCAGGCATACCGGCCATGCCATCGCCGACCACGGCGAGAATGGCCAGATCGCTGGTCACTTCAACACTCTGGATCTGCCCATCGGCCAGTTCGCGCGCGAAGGCACGCGAGAGCAGATCGCGGGCACGTTCGGCCTGCTCGGCCGGGATAGCGCAGCAGATTGAGTGCTCGGAGCTGCCCTGGGAGATCAGGATCACCGAGATGTCGCTCTCGCGCAGGGCCCCGAAGAGCCGATGCGCGGTTCCTGGAACTCCGATCATGCCCGCCCCTTCCAGGTTGATCAGGGCGATGTTCTCGATGCTGGTGATGCCCTTGACCGGCTGGTCAGACTCGGGCCGCGCGCAGATCAGCGTCCCGGGTTTTTCGGGTGCGAAGGTGTTGCGGATCCAGATCGGAATATCGCGCCCTACGGCCGGAGCCATCGTCTGCGGGTGGATCACCTTGGCGCCAAAATAGGCCAGCTCCATCGCTTCGCGGTAGGAGAGCGCGCTGATGACCTGCGCATCGGGCACGCGCCGCGGATCGGCCGAGAGCACGCCATCGACATCGGTCCAGATCTGGATTTCGGCCGCTTCGAGCAGGGCACCGAAGATCGAGGCCGAGAAATCACTGCCGTTGCGCCCGAGCGTGGTCTGGATGCCGGCGGGATTGGTGGCGATATAGCCGGTGATGATGAGCGTCTGTGAGTGGGGTTCGATCTCGGCGCGGGTCTTCGCGCCCGAGATGTCCCATTGCACGTGCGGCCCAAGCGGGCCCCACTCCACAATGACGCAGGCGCGGGCATCGAGCCACTGGATGCCGCGGCGCTGATGTCGCTGCTGCAGATAGCGCGCAAACAGCCGCGTCGACCAGATCTCCCCATAACCCGAGACCTTATCGCGAATGGTCCGGTCGGCGGTGCGCATCACCTGCGTGGTCTTCAGTACGCTGCCGAGCACGGCGCAGTCGCGGTCAAATTCGCCCAGATACGCGGTCGCCTCGGCAGCTGGCAGCAGCGTTTCGGCGATCTGCGCATGCCGCGCACGGACTGCGCTCAGGTTCGCTTCCCAGGCAGCCGACTGCTGCTCGGCCTGCTTTACCAGATCAAGCAGCGCGTCAGTCACGCCCTTGCAAGCGGACAGCACCACGGCGAGGCGCTCGCGTGGCTGGGATTCCAAAATGGCTGCAACGCGCTCGAAGCACGCGGCATCGGCAACGCTGGATCCACCAAATTTATGTACGACCCAGGCGCGGGGGTCTGATGGGCTCATCAAGGACTACTTCTGGCACGAAAAACCCACGAACTCTACTGACCAGATGCGCGTCCCGCAAGCGAGCTTTCTTTTGCGCTCCGGGCCTGGCGCTGCTCGCTGCGGCGGCCGGCGCCTGGGCAGGTGCATCGGGGTGGGTTCGGCAGCAGCGCTGGCAAGTCAGAGTGGGGCCCAGCCAGCAGTGCTTGCCTGCTTGCCGCTACTGCACCAATCCGGCCTGTATCTCCTCCTGCGAGATCAGACGCACCGGCACCGGCTTGACGCGCCAGATGTCCTCGCAGTACTCACGAATGGTCCGATCGGAGGAAAACCGGCCTGAACGCGCTACGTTCAGAATCGACATGCGGGTCCAGTGCTCGGTATCGAGCCAGGCACTGCCGATCTGCTGCTGACAATCGGCGTAGGCTTGGTAGTCGGCCAGTACCAGATAGGGATCGTGGTAGAGCAGATTATCGATCAGCGGGCGGAACTGCTCGGCGTTGCCGCGGGAGAAGAACCCGCTGCGCAGCAGATCAATCACCTCGCGCAGCTCAGGGTTGGACTGATACCACTCATAAGGCCGGTAGCCCGAGCGCTGGAGTGCCACGGCCTCAGCTGCCCGCAGGCCAAACATGAAGAAATTTTCGGCCCCGACTGAATCGTAGATCTCGATGTTCGCGCCATCCATTGTGCCGATGGTCAATGCGCCGTTCATCTGGAATTTCATGTTGCCAGTGCCGGAGGCCTCCTTGCCAGCCAGGGAGATCTGTTCGGAGACGTCCGCCGCGGGGTAGATCTGCTGTGAATTGGTCACATTGAAATTCGGCAGGAACACCACTTTGAGGCGCTCGCGTACGCCCGGATCGCGATTGATCAGTTCGCCGACCGCGGTGATCAGGCGGATGATCAGCTTGGCCAGGTAATATGCGGGCGCCGCCTTGCCGGCAAACACAAACACGCGCGGCGGCAGATCGAGCGAGGGCTGGGTCTTGAGCCGGTGGTAGAGCGCGATGATGTGCAGGATATTGAGGTGCTGGCGCTTGTACTCGTGGATACGCTTGACCTGGATGTCGAAGATGGCATCCGGATCCACCAGCACGCCGGTCCGCTCGCGTATCACCCCGGCGAGCACCACCTTGTTTGAGCGCTTGATGCCGCGCCACTCCTCCTGGAAAGCGGCATCGTCCGCCAGCGGCTCAAGCCGCCGCAATTCCTCGAGATTGCGGATCCAGCCCTCCCCGGTTCGAGCAGTGATTGCCGCGGCGAGGCGCGGGTTGGCCAGCACCATCCAGCGGCGCGGCGTCACGCCATTGGTCTTGTTACTGAATTTCTCCGGCCACAGATCATGAAAATCACGCAGGACATCACTGCGCAACAGCTCGGTGTGCAGCGCCGCGACCCCGTTGATCGCGTGGCTCCCGACGCTTGCCAGATGGGCCATGCGCACCGAGCGCTCGCCGCGCTCGTCAATGAGCGAGAGTCGGTTGATGCGCCCTTCATCCCCGAAGAAGGCCATGCGCACCTTCTCCAGGAAACGGGCGTTGATCTCGTAGATGATCTCCAGATGCCGCGGCAGGAGCCTTCCGAACAGGTCAAGGGGCCAGCACTCGAGGGCTTCTGGCAGCAGCGTGTGGTTCGTATAGGAGAAGGTCCGGGTGGTGATTGACCAGGCGAGCGGCCAGTCCATGGCCATTTCATCGACCAGCAGCCGCATCAGTTCGGCCACGGCGATCGAGGGATGGGTGTCATTGAGCTGGATCGCGAACTTTTCATGGAAGCGCTCGGCCGGAATCTGCTGCACGCGGATGATCCGCAGCATGTCCTGGAGCGAGCAGGAGACGAAGAAGTACTGCTGTTCGAGCCGCAGCTCCTTGCCGCGTACCTGCTCATCGTTCGGGTACAGCACCTTGGTCAGATTCTCGGAGCTGACCTTCTGGTTCACCGCGCCGTAATAGTCACCCCGGTTGAAGACCGAGAAGTCAAATGACTCCGGGGCCTCGGCGCGCCACAAGCGCAGCGTGTTGGCGGTATTGTTCTTGTAGCCGAGGATTGGCGTGTCGTAGGGCACGCCGTTGACGATGCGGTTGGGCACCCAGCGGCTGAAGGTGCGACCGCTCGGATCCGTGGCGCGCTCGGTGTGGCCACCGAACTTGACCTCGACGGCCCACTCGGGACGCACCAGCTCCCAGGGATTGCCGTAGCGCAGCCACTTGTCGGTGCGCTCAACCTGCCAGCCATCGATGATGTCCTGCTGGAATATTCCAAACTCGTAGCGGATGCCGTAGCCGAGCGTCGGAATCTGCAGCGTGGCCAGTGAATCGATGAAACAAGCCGCCAGCCGGCCCAAGCCTCCATTGCCAAGCCCGGGCTCATCCTCGTGCCGCAGCAGTTCATCAAGATCCATCCCGAGCTCCGCTACGGCCTGGCGAACCGTCGCTTCGATCCCAAGATTGATCAGGTTATTTCCCAGGTGCGGGCCCATCAGGAACTCAGCTGACAGGTACGCCACCGTGCGCGAACCCTGCGTGGTGTAGGCGGCTGCCGTACTGATCCAGCGCTGCAACATCCGATCGCGCACTGCAAAGGCCAGTGCCATGTAGTAATCGGTCTTGGTAGCCAGGGCTGGAAACTTGCCCTGGATATAGAACAGGTTGTCCAGAAAGGCGTGCTTTAGTGCCTCCTTGGAAAACCCGATGCGATCATCGACTAGTGCTGTGACCGTTGGGATCTCGGACATCGTCATGACGCGAATCGAACCCCTCGAAAAAATCTTATTCCGGGCAGCCGCTCTGGGCCCTCGCCCCCGCCCCTGTCACGTGCAAGATCTGTGCTTGGGCCGGAGCTGACCTGCAGGCCAACCCGGGCGCCAGCGCGCACCTTAGGGTGGCGCACAGGCCCGCCGGGCGCCCCATCCGGGGGCGAGATGCAGAGGGCCGGCAGCCGCCGCAACGGGCTTCCGCGGCCGAGTATCGCCCTGGGAGCCTGTTTCCGGCCGGTTAATTTGAACTGAATCTGGGATCAACTGTCGCTATGCTATGAGGTTAGCCATCCCCGGATGCCCCGTGGATGGTTTTTTCGTGCTGCGGGTATGTTTGAGGAGAGTGGATTTGAGGTTCAAGGTCTTTGCACTGCGATCGGGCGTGTCGCGCGCCCTGCTATTGGGCGCATTCTGGGCCGCGTTAAGCGGATGCAACAGCAGCACGGTGGGTACCACAATCACGGGCGTTGCGGGCGATACCGGCGAAATTGCCATCACGACCAACACCGGCGCAACCACAGTGCTGGCGGACGGGCAACTGCTGATCGCCGCAACGGTTGAGAACGATCCGACCAATGCGGGCGTGAAGTGGTCGATTACGCCCTCCTCGGGCTACGGCACGCTCACCGAACCGACCAACTACGAAGTCCTCTTTACCGCGCCGCCCGATACCTTCGACGGCACGATTACCCCGGTGGTCACGGCGACCTCGATCGCGAATCCCATCTATTACGCCAATGCGGTGCTGGTCGTCGATGGCAAGCCGGTGATTCCGCCGACCACGCTGTTCCCAGCCTACGTCGGCGAGCCCTATGGCGCGACGATCCATGTTGATGGCGGTGAAGCGCCCTTCACCTGGACACGCGTCGATAGCAATACACTGCCGGCCGGACTGACGCTGACTACCACGACTTCCTCCTACGTAACGATAGCCGGTACGCCGACGGAGGCCACCTCGAACGGGCAGCCGATTTTGCTGCAGTTTGAAGTCACCGATTCGATCCCGCTGACCGCGACTTCGGATTACATCCCGCTTACTGTCAATCCGACTACCAAGTGCATTCTTGGCAGCCCGCCATCGACTGGCAGCACCTCGGTTCAATATGCCTTTCTGGAAACCGGTTTTCTCAGCGGCAAATCCGCGACGCGCATTGGCAGCCTCGCCTTCACCTCCGAAGGCGGCGCAAGCGGCATCGTGGAAGCCCGCTTTGCCACCAGCTCATTCGTCGGCTCCGGTATGCAATCGGTAACCGGTAACTGCACCGATCGCGAACTGAACAATGGTCGCATCAAGCTGAGCGGCTACGGCACGCCGCTGTACTCCTTTGCAGTCACCAATTCCTTCGGCGACGGGCTGTTGCAGCTGATCAGCGGCTCTGATGCGGAAACTGGCGAAGGCCCGCTGCTGCAGCAGGACCCGGCGGCTTTCACGCCGACGATTTTTGCCGGCGCCACCTTTGAGTTTGGCCTGTATGGCACCAATTCCGACGGCGACCATATTGGATTGATTGGCCAGATGAGTTTTGACTCCTTTGCCGCCACGGCCACCGGCCTGCTCGACTCGAATGATCCGGCCGCGCCCCAAAGTGCGCAGGCCCTCAGCGTCACGATGCTCACGAAGCCCGACCCCACCACCGGGCGAGGTACGATGAATCTGAGCGCCGGCGCCCTGAATCTCACCCTGGTCTACTACATCGTCAACTCCAACAAGCTGCTGCTGATGGACGATGACAGCACCGCTTCGGTGCCGCGCGTGGCCGGCTACCTGACCCGTCAGGGCTACTTGACGGGTGCCGCACCGCCGTTCACCAACGAGGCACTGGGTTCAAGCTCGCCGGCGGTATTCAGCCTGGCTGGCATCAGTGGTAGCGTGCTGCCGACCGCGGTCCTTGGACTGGGTCGGCTCGCCGGCGCGTGGCCGGCTTCCCCCGGTGACACGCTCAATGGCACGCTCAATGTCCAGCTGGACGAAACCGTCCAGGCCGTGAATGAGATTGGCGAGTTCTTCCCGGGTGCTGCCTATTCGGTGGCGGCGAACGGACGCGCGGTGCTGAGCTTTGCGGATGCCCTGACCAGCTCGACCCGCCAGTTTGTCATCTATCTGGACGATGTCTCGGACGGCTACATCATTGAGAATGGCAGCAGCAGTGGCAATGCGGGCCAGCTCTTTGCCCAGACCCAGCAGCCCTACCCCAGCACGATTGATGGCGCCTACATCGGCGGCTCACCGTTCCAGCCCTCGGCCGGTCCGCTCTCATTGCTGCCGCAGACCGAATTGACCGGCGGCGTCGTCGGCTCCGAATACGCCAATGGTCAGTTTGCGATTGATTCAACTACCGGCCGCGGCTTCGGTACCTTTCAAGTGACCGGAGATCAGTCACTGCTGGCCACGGACTACGCCGTCATGTATCTGCTGCAGAACAACCCCGTGAGTGGCGGCCGGTTTATCCTGATACGGATGGGATCCAAGTATAAGAACGGCGGCCTGGTGCTGTTCGAAGATTAGCGGTTTGAGCCCCGCCTTCGGGGCGGCCCGGCGCGCGCCGCAAGCTGCCGAGCCCCTCAGCCCGGCGGCGGCCCGAGCGCGCGCAGCTGCGCGAAGCCTGCAATGTGGGATGAGGCGCCGCCATCGACCACGATCGCCTGGCCCGTAATGTAACGGGCGCCTTCGGATGCGAGGAACGCCACGGTCTGCGCGATGTCCTCGGCCACGCCGACGTACGGCGTGAGATTCTCCGACTCCTGGATCTGCCACAGCCTGGGCGGCAGGTGCTGCTTGGCAGCTTCCGTTGCGATCAATCCTGGGACCACGGCATTGCAGCGCACGCCCTGCTTGCCGTGGGAGGCGGCGATCGAGCGACTCATCTGGATGACAGCAGCCTTGGAGGCCGCGTAGGCCGCCTGTACATCGGCCCCCTGCAGTCCCAGCGCCGAAGCCGTGTTGATAATCGTGCCGCCGCCCTGGCGGACCATCACGGGCAGCGCGGCACGGCAACAGAGCATCGTGCCGCGCACGTTGACCAGAAAGACCCGATCCCACACCTCGAGCGCCATGTTCTCGATATTCATGTCGCGCTCGGTCACGGACAGATCCGAGGCGTTGTTGTGCAGAATATCGAGTCGCCCAAATTCGGCCATCACCGCGCTGAAGAGCATCGCGATCGAGTGCTCATCAGCCAGATCCAGGGCCAGCGCCAGCGCGCGCGCGCCACCGGCGCGCAATGCCGCAGCGGCAGGCTCCACGTTCTGCATCCGCGTAGCGGTCAATACGACGCTCGCACCGGCCTGCGCCAGCGCCTTGGCAGTGGCCAGTCCGATGCCAGCCGATGCCCCGGTAACAATCGCTACCTTTCCCTGCAATGCGCTCATCGATAGTCATCCTTGAGGCGGTATAGATTAAGACTGCACGTCGGCGCGCAGCATAGTGGAACACGCAGCAGCGCGCGCGCCAGCAAGAGCGGCACATGAATGTGCCTGTACCTCACCTGTTCTCAGCCCACGCATCTTGAGCCGCCCGATGCTCTCGCTCACAATCGCTCCCGGAAATTACCCCTACCAAGCCATCGCGGCGGGTACTGTAAAATTCAATGACCGCGCCGCTAGGAACCCAACAATGTCACCGCTGAAGCTGTATTTTTTCCCCGGCACCTGTGCCCGCGTTGCACTCACGGCGCTCGAACAGAGCGGCGCAAGCTTCGAGACACAGCTGATTAAGCTGCCCGTCGGCGAGCATCGCTCGGGCGAATACCTGAAACTCAATCCTAAGGGCAAGCTGCCGACGCTACAGGTGGGCGAGTGGGTACTGACCGAGAACATTGCGATCTTAAGCTGGCTGGCACGCACCTATCCGGCCGCGGGCATCCTGCCGGTTGGTGCAAACCTGCATGAAGAGTGCGAAGCGCTCTCTGATCTGAGCTGGTGCGCATCGAGCATCCATCCGCTGGTCACACACATCGTGTTGCCGCAGTTGTTCTGCGACACGCCGGACGGCATCGCTCGGGTCTGGGCAATGGCTGGCGAGGCGATCTCCTGGCACCTGCAGATCATTGAGCGGCGCCTGGGCGCTCAGCCGTGGATGCGCGCCCAAAGCTCGGCGGTGGATTGGTATGTCGAGTGGATCTGGAGCCAGATCCTGGCCGGCGGCTTTGATCCGGCGCCCTACCCCAAGCTTGCCGAGCACAGTGCTCGGGTCTGCGCCCTGCCCGCCAGCCAGCGCGCCCAGGCCCGCGAGGGCGAGGCCGTGCAGTGGCTGATCAGGAACGGCTTCCCGGCCGGCCCACCGCCTCGGCCGCCCAAGCCTTAGAGAGCTACTCGCCCAGGCCGCCGTCCGTTCAAATATCGGCGGTCTCTCGCTCCTCGTAGGCGGCCCGTGCGGCCTCGATCTGTTTGGCGTGCTCGCCCAGCCAGATCACCATAGCCAGGACCCGGTCCCGGAACTGGGCGCCCATCGGGGTCAGCGAATACTCGACGTGCATCGGCGCCGAGCCGCTGACTGCACGCAAAATCATACCGTCGCGCTCGAAGGCGTGGAGCTTCAGTGCCAGCATGCGACGCGAGATCCCGGCGCGATCGATCACCTGAATGATTCGTTGCAGCGTCGAGAAGCGGAACGGGCCGTAGTGCACCAGCTGCAGGATCAGCCCGCTCCAGCGCGAGCCCAGCAGCCCAAATAGCTCGCGCACCGGACCCTCCCCGTCATTGCCTTCGCCTGCAGCCTCAATCAGCAGGCGCTTGAACCCACTCAAGGCCTCCGGTCCCATGCGCTCCAGGCGCTCAGCCCCCACAATGGGCTGAATCTGTGACCAAGGGTTGGCCACTTCCTCGGCCGCTGAATTGGATTCGCTCTCGCTCATGGCGGCTCAGTCCCCTTGAAATAGATTTTAAATAAGCCCTGGCACTTCAGGAGCTACTGCCGCCAGAGCCATCGCCAGCGGGCGCTCCACTCCATTGGCGATTATCCCGCAATAACGGATGCACATGCTGCTGGTTAGCGCAGTCAGCGCCTGCCAACGCGTTTGCAGAGTCTCAGCCCAGAGAGCTGTCAGAGCCCATGCCTGCGCCAGGGCTGGTGACTTGGTGCATTTCCACGCGCACTTCATCGCAACTGTACGTTGGCGTGCCGCCCACGCGCATGGGCCGGTATCCCGCATGCAGGGCCCACTGCACGGCGGAGTCATCGAAGCGCTTCTCGCCGGAGGACTGCACGATTGCGGTACTGGCGATCACGCCGTTGGCGCGCACACACACTTTCACCACGGCCACTTCCCCGGGCGTAAAGTGCGGGCCGCGGATCGAGAAGGCGGTTGGCGAAATCTCCATCGGCACCTTATTCATTCCGTGCCGCGCCGGCGGCTGCGGCTGCAGCGCGCAGCCGCCCAGCAGTATCAAAGCGCCCCAACCCCAACAGACGCTGCGCATTGCTCCCCCCGGGAGCAATCGCGCCGCGGGGCGCCGCGCTGCTCCTTGCGAGTCCGAACGCCGGCTGCGCCAGCGCTCGCCCCGCGGCAATTCTGCTCTGGCTCCGGTCCCAGCAATTTTAGCGCACCTGCCTCCCCAGGGTCAGCTTCGTGGCTCCGAGCTCCCGCAAGCGTCATTTTGGCGCCGCGCCCTCGGTCACGGCAGCAGCACTCGCCGCTGCGATCATCGGGCAGCCGCGGCGCGGACGCCAGCCCCTGTTATATTTACGAGCTTGGGTGTACCCCTCGCACAGTCCTGAACCGGAGTAGTCGTCCGCATGCCCTTGAACACCGAACGCGAAGTTAACCGGGTCTCCACCGCGGAGCTGCAGCGGCGCTGGGAGGCTGTCCGCGCCCAGATGCGGGCGCGGAACATTGATGCGCTGGTACTGCAGAACTCCAGCGACTGGGTAGGCGGCTACATCCGCTGGTTTGGCAACGAGCCGGCAACCAACGGCTATCCTTCAAGTTTGGTCATCCCGCTCGAGGGTGGCCTCACGCTGATCGAGCAGGGTCCATTCGGCGGCGAGCGCACAACGCCCGATGCGCAGGGCGCGATGCACGGGATTGCCCGCCGGCTGACCACGCCAAGCTATCCCTCCGTAGGCTATACCGGACACTACGATGCGGAGCTCGCGCTCGCCGAGTGTCGGCGCCTCGGAGCGCGTCACGTGGGCCTCGTGGCGCCGGCAGCGATGTATCACCTCTTCGGCGCCCATCTGCGCTCAACGCTCGAGGCCAGTGGCGTAGAGGTGAGCGATGCTACCGACTTTGTCGATCGGCTCAAGGCCATCAAGAGCCCTGAAGAGCAGTCGCTGATGCGGCAAGTCGCACAGCTGCAGGATGAAGTCATGGCGCGGCTTGGAACTTTCATTCGTCCGGGGCTGCGCGACTTCGAGATCGCCGCCTACGCCCAGTATGTGGGCCAGCAACTGGGCAGTGAGCAGGGCATCTTCCTCGGCTCCTCTGCCCCTGCCGGACAGGCCGCGAAATTCCAATCGCGCTTCAACCAGGGCCGCACGCTGCAGGCGGGGGACGTCTACTCGCAGCTGGTCGAAAATAACGGCGCCGGCGGCTATTACACCGAACTGTCGCGGATCTTTGTGCTTGGAAAGGCTTCAAGTGAACTCAAAGAGGCCCACGCGCGCGTGCTCGAAGCCCAGCGCTTCGCCCTGACGCTACTTAAACCGGGCGTCGCAGCGCGCGAAGTGTTCGAGCAGCATAACGCCTGGCTGCGCCAGCAGCGCATGCCTGAGGAGCGACGCCTGTCGATCCACGGTATGGGTTATGACATGGTTGAGCGGCCGCTGATCCGCGCGGATGAAGACATGCTGATCGAAGCGGGCATGGCCATCATTGTCCACCCTGGGTTGCTCAATGAGCGGATGTTCGTCCACAACACCGATATCTATCTCATTGGCGCCGAGGGTCCTGGCGAATGCGTGCACCGCACACCCAAGCAGATCTTCGAGCTGGGCTGAGCCGGAGCGAGCTCAGGTTCGCCGATGAACCAAAACCTCTACAGCGCCCTGCAGCGCCAGTTCCCGCCGCCGGAGCGCCCGTGCCTGACTGGCCCGGAAGGCGATGTCATCAGCTACGGCCAGATTCAGGCGCGTTCAGCACAGCTCGCGCATCTGTTACGCGCCCGCGGCGTCCAAGCCGGTGATCGGATCGCCGTCCAGGTAGAGAAAAGCGCCGAAGTGATCCTGCTCTACCTTGCCGTACTGCGGCTCGGCGCCATCTATCTGCCACTCAACACGGCCTACACGCTGGCCGAACTTGAGTATTTCCTGGAGGATTCCACGCCTCGTGTGCTGGTGTGCGACCCGGCCCGCGCCGAGGCGCTCAGCCTGCTTGCCAGGCGCATGGGCGTCGGATCGGTGGAGACTCTGGGCGCCGATGGCCGCGCCGGCACACTCAGCGCAGCAGCCGATGCCCTGCCCGACACATTCGCCGATGTCGCGAGAACCGGCGCCGATCTGGCGGCGATCCTGTACACCTCCGGCACGACGGGGCGCAGCAAGGGCGCGATGCTCACCCACGGCAACCTGCTGAGCAATGCCCAGGCGCTCCGCGATGCCTGGCATTTTAGTGCCGAAGACCGGCTGCTGCACGCCCTGCCGGTGTTCCACATCCATGGCCTTTTTGTAGCCATCAACGTGACGCTGGCGGCTGGCGCATCGGCGCTGCTGCTGCCCAAGTTTGATCCCGATCAGATCTTCAGGCACCTGCCGGCAACGAGCGTGCTGATGGGCGTACCAACTTTCTACGTCCGACTGCTGCAGGATGCGCGGCTCACTCCGGCGAATACCGCGAACATCCGGTTGTTCGTCTCCGGCTCGGCGCCATTGCTGGCCGAGACCCACCGGGCGTGGCAGGCGCACACCGGGCAGGCGATCCTCGAGCGCTACGGCATGACCGAGACCGGCATCAATACCTCCAATCCTTACGAGGGTGAGCGGCGCGCCGGCACCGTCGGGCTGCCCCTGCCGGATGTCGAACTGCGGATCGTGGATCTTGAAACCCACAGCACGCTCGGGGGCGGCGCGCTCGGCGTGATTGAGATCAAAGGTCCAAACGTATTTGCTGGCTACTGGGGCAACCCGGAAAAGACGCGGTCCGAGTTCCACGACGGCTACTTTATTACGGGCGACATCGGCCAGATCGATGAGCGTGGCTACCTGCATATTGTCGGACGCGGCAAGGATCTGATCATTTCTGGCGGCTACAACGTGTACCCGAAGGAAATCGAAGATGAGATCGATGCGCTCGCCGGTGTGGCCGAATCAGCGGTTGTGGGCCTGCCGCACCCCGACCTCGGCGAGGGTGTCACGGCAATCGTTGTGCCCAAGCCGCTGCGCTCCGCTCTGAGCGAAACCGTGATGCTCGAGCGGCTGCGCGAGCGCCTGGCCCGCTACAAGTGTCCCAAGCGCATCCTGTTCGTCGAAGACCTGCCGCGTAACACGATGGGCAAGGTGCAGAAAAACGTACTTCGCAGCACTTATGAGCAGCTCTACCAAGAAACCTCGAACCGCTAAAGTCGGAACAGCTTATGAAACTGATCAGCTTTACATTTGAAGGACAGACCCGGCCGGGATTGTGGCTGGGCGAGCAGGTGCTGGATCTACCTGCAGCTGCAGCGCAAACGGGTGAGAATGTGGACCTCTCCTCCGTGCTAGCGATCGCGCGCGGCGGCAACGCACAATGGCTCACCCTGCGGCGAATTGAGAAAAACCGCGCCGCATTCGGCTCTGCGCTGCTGCCCGCCAGCAGTGTGCAACTGCTCGCACCGATTCCGGTACCGGCGCGCAACGCGTTCTGCGTCGGCAGAAATTACCTGGATCATGTCAAGGAGGGCTACGCCAAGCGCGGCGCGGACGTGAAACTGCCCGAAGTACCTCAATTCTTTACCAAGGCGACCCACACCATCAATGCCCCCGGTGCGCCTGTCCGGCTCGACTCAGGTGTCACCAAGCTGCTCGATTACGAAGTTGAACTGGCACTCATCCTCGGTCGCGGTGGGCGCGACATCGCGCCAGAGCAGGCCTACGAACACATCTTTGGCTACACGATTGCCAATGATGTTACGGCACGCGATCTGCAGCGCCGGCACGATCAATGGTTCAAGGGCAAGTCGCTGGACACCACGCTGCCCATGGGACCGTGGATCATCGACCCGGAGGAGATTGGCGATCCGCGGACGCTGGAATTATCGCTGAGCGTGAACGGCGAGGAACGACAGCGTGCCAAGGTTCAACAAATGATCTTCGACATTCCGGCGATCATTGCCTCGCTCTCTGCAGGCCTGACGCTGGATGCCGGGGATATCATCTGCACCGGTACGCCCGCCGGCGTCGGCTTCGCCATGGAGCCCACGCAGCGGCTGCGCGGCGGCGATGTGGTGGTCGCCCGCATTGATCGGATTGGCGAACTGACGAGCCCCATCGTGGAGGTCGGCACGCCGGCCTGAGCACCAGGACCCGCTAGCCCCCCAAGACCTACTCGGAATTCCGTCGGATCGGCACTATCGAGGCCCACACACGGCCGCCGGCCAGAAGCCGGCGGCCGTGTGGATGCGCTCGGCAGTTACTGCGGGTCGGTCGCGCCTTCGATCGTGACGGTAATGTCGTTCGGATTATCGAGCACCAACATGACTACACGGCGGTTCAGCGCCCGCCCCTCCGCGGTCTTGTTGTCCGCAATGGGCTGGGTCTTTCCGTAGCCGACCGCGGTCAGTTCTGCCGAGGAGACGCCCTGTGCGATCAGGTAATCACGTACCGCCTCGGCCCGATGCTGTGACAGCGTCAGGTTGTATGGGGCGCTGCCCACGCTATCGGTGTGTCCCTGCAGCTCGACGCGCACACGCGGGTGCTTGCTCAGGCCTGCGGCCACCTGATCAAGAATTGGCTTGGACTCCCCCGTCAGGATGGCCTTGTTGAATTCAAAGTTCACCCCTTCTAGCGTGATCGCACCCTTGATTGGACACCCATCCTTGTCCACGGCCACACCCGCTGGTGTATTCGGACACTTGCTGACCGGAGCCAGCGGTGGCGGTGGGGGCGGCGGCGGCAATGCCTCGACCACGGGCGGCGGCGGCGGGGGCGGCGGTGCGGCAGCAACTGGCACCGGCGTCCGGCCCGGGCCAAAGGAGAACTGGAAGCCGAGGCTTGCCAGGAAATCTACCGGATGTGCAGAGGAGCCGCTGGTATCGTCCCAGCGCGCCTTGAAGTCCGGCCGCAGGCCGAAGCTTTGCGACGCATCCGCGTTTTCCCACAGCTTGATGAACAGGCCAACGCCGGCCTGCGCCATGAAATCAGTGGAGCTCGGGGCCGTCGAGGCCACGCTCGCGCTGTCACGTACCGCACCGATGCCCAGCGAAATATAGGGCGCCACCCGTGCTGGGCGCTCAAATACCCGCAGGATGTCGAGCGAGCCCCCATAGAGAGTCAGATTACCGGCATCGCGGCTATCCGAGAGCTTCTGCGTGCCATTGAGGTTCAACTCAGCGCTCCACTGCTCGCTGAGGTTGTTGCCGAATCCCACACCATAGAGAAAACCGTCGTTGGTGTGGCGAAGGCCATCGGTGCCAATAACGCCAATCTGCGGATCAAAGTACCAATGACCGACTTCGTCGTCGGCCGCCGCCAGCAGCGGCGCGGCCAGTAACAAGGCACACCAGACATAACGTTTCATTGACGATTTCTTCCTGTGATGTAGAAAATTCCGAAGGCAGTCACCCGTACTGCGTTTGTATTTTACAACATACACCGACCACTGATGCCCTAATTACTAATTTTAAGTGTTTTGCACAATTTGCAATTTGTGCCTTTTATGAGACAAAATAAACTGGATTGACGCGGCGCGGAGCTGAGCCCTCTCAAGCCCCGCGGTGGCAGACACCGAGGGGCGAAGCTTCTCGAACGCTGGTGCGGTACGCCGCAGCGCCCAGGTGTCGCCAGGGCGATGCCCTAGCGACTCGCCTGCGAGCACCGGTGCACTTAGTTAGAAGGAGTACACCAGGTTGGCCGAGGCCACCGTGTCGAGTTTCTTCAGTCCGGCGGGCGGGGTGCTGTTGTCCTTGATCGAGTAGCCCAAACTAAGTGCCAGCTTGGTCGACATCTTCACCGCGAGTGCCAGATCGTTGGTGAACAAGGTGTCCCCCGCGCCCGATTCAACCAGCGCCTTGTCGGTCAGCGTCGTTGTCGATGACAGCACTTGTGTGAAATCAAGACCCGCCGTGCCCACGGCGCTGCTCGAAGAGGGTTCGGGTGTTCGCGAAATCACGTTGCCATCAACATCCTTATTCAGGATCTCGGGGCGCAAGTCACGATAGCCAACGCCCAGCTGGACGGCGAGCTTGGTGCTGTCGCTGTTAAAGATCTTGTAGCCCAGGCCACCGGTACCGCTGGCCTGGTACTCGAAGCCATCGAACAGATCGTGTTCGTAGCGCAGGCCGCCGAATGCAAAGACGTTTGGCGAGAGGGTGTAGTTTGTCTGCCAGCGGCCTTCGTAGCGTTCCGCGGAGGTAATGCCGTTGCTCACCCCATAAAGACCGCCGATGTACAGCTCATGCTTCCACGGATCCTCAAGCAGTGTCATGTCGAGATTGGCATTGAGCGCAGTCGAATCGGTATTGCCGCTGGAATCGAGAAATCCGAGCTGGCCTTTGCCGGTCCAGACACCCTGCGGCGGCGGCGGCGGGTCCGCCATGACGTTCGCTGCCACCACGAGTGCGCCAACACACGGCAATGTATATCTTGAGAACTTCATAATCATCCTTCCATAACAGGGACTAGGGTTAAAACGTTGGGCAGCAGCGACACGGATCGGGCGCGTGATCGCACCACTGCGGGCCGCACTGGTCAGTGGCTGCGGTAATTGCCTCAGGGGCGCCGGCGCAGCAGATCGCGGATTTCCGTCAGCAGCCTCTCCTGCGCCGGTGGCTCAGGTGGCGGCGCATCGGGCGCATGAGCCGGCTTCTTCAGCCGGTTGATACCTTTGAGTGCCAGGAAAAGTACCAGCGCGATGATAATAAAATCGAAAATTGTCTGGACCAACGAGCCGTACTTGATCAGTACTTGCTTGCCGCTCGGATCCACGCCCAGCGTCACCGCGAGATCCGAGAAATTCACGTCACCGGTCAGTTTTCCCAAGGCCGGCATGATCACATCTGCGACCAGCGATGAGACAATCTTGCCGAAGGCCGCGCCAACGATCACACCGACGGCCATGTCGACAACGTTGCCCTTCATCGCAAATTCTTTGAATTCCGATGCAATACTCATGTGCTTCTCCCTTTCATCGACTCGCTCCTTGCTGCCCATGTCACGGTGCCGGGACCAAATCTTGGTTGTGTGTAATCTGCCGGCGCTTGACCCGCTTGGCGAAGCGCACGGCGCCGCGCAGCGATGGTGGAAGAGCCCTCCGGCCCTCGCTGTGGTCCATCAACATGTCGCGGTTCTTTCAGTGCCTGTGTGCGCTCCATGACAAGGCTCCGGCGGCTGCAATGCCCCGCAGAACCTATCCATGTGCGTCTCTGTTCACCTCAGGCGGCGGTCGGCTCTGAATTACGTCCGACGAGACAGTCCCAATAAATACTCACTCAAAGGCGCTTTCTTAATTGGACGCCTTGACATAAGGCTAGCATTCCACAAATGCGCTTTCAATCCTGCGCGGTTACACTGCGCGTCTCTCAAAAGCGACAGCGTGCCATTGATCAGGTGCAAGTCGCTGGGACTGAAATGTGCACCGTGTGACTGTGACTGCTCAGCCATGCGAGCCTGGTGGGCAGCGAAGCGAATTTTGGCCGCGCCCACAGTGAGCCGGATGGGAATAGTGATGCGTCCCTGCGCTGTAGCCTGCCTGATCTTCGCCGTACGCTGCGCAGCCGCGCTGCTGTGCCTGACGCGGGTCTGCAACGCCGGCGAGGCCGCGAGCAGCGAACCCAATCTCCTCGGGCGCGGCCACTATCTCACCGCCGCCGCAACTGCCAATCTGTCTCAGGAAAGTGCACTACCGCTGGCGCTGTATCGCACCGGCGCAGCGGCGCAACAAGCGGCACCCACCAATCAATGGTATTCCTCGGTGATGTTTGGGCGCTGGTCTTACCCCATCTACGCCCAGCCGATGACCTACAGGGCGGTTTCAAACGGCTTCGAACTTGGTCTTCCCGATCGCCGCGCCCGCTCGCCTGATCCGTATCAGCGCGAGATAACCTATGCGCACCGCGCTGCCATAACCGTGTCCGCTACCGGCTTTGCCGCGCGCAACGCGCGCCTCAAGAATTTTTCTGACTGGCTGGCGCAATTCAGTCTCGCCTCCCGCACGGGCAAGAGCCTGGATGTCACGGTCCTTCATGGCAGCCCATTTGCCTACTTCGAATGCAGCGACGGTGATGTGCAATTCACGCTTAGAGCACGCTCCGTTGCAATCGTGGATCCATTGCGTCGCGGTGCCGATCCCCGAGTGCTCGCACTGAGCATTGGCACTCATGCCTATGCTTTGTTTGGCCCGAGCGGTGCACGGTGGGAATGGCGGTCACCACAGCAGCTGGTGCTGCACCTGCCGCGCGCCGCGCGCTACTTTTCGGTGGCCGGCCTGCCGGATAATCATCCCGCAACCGTTGCGGCGTTCCTTGCCGTGGCCTACGCGTTCCCAACCGAAACGCACGTCGAATGGCACTATGATGAGCACACCAGCATAGTCCGCACGAGCTTCCACGTTGCGACCAGCGCCCGCGAAGGCAGTAACCTCGCAACCTTCATGGGACTCTACCCGCACCAGTGGTCGGCAGCAGCACCACAACTCACCGAGCTGTATCGCTACGAATCAGTTCGCGGACCGCTGCGCCTGATCCTGGGCAATGACTTTGCGCTCGAACTTACCTATCACGGGATTCTGCCGCTCTGGGCCGGGCTTGAATCGCCAGAACACCGCGGGGCCCTTGCGCAGCTGCTCAGCTCTGACACGAATCGCGCCGAAGAGCTCTTCACTCAGCAGCCCGGGGATGGCACCTACTGGTATGGCAAAGCGATCGGTGCCACGGCCCAGTTGCTGTGTGTGGCCGAAGCCGAGGATGAGGGAGCAGCGCGGGAGCAGCTGCTGGCGAGCCTCAAGAGCCGGCTCGAGTTGTGGTTTGACGGGCTGCATGCCGGTCACTTTGTTCAGGACGAGCAGCTGGGTACGTTCGTCGGTCTGCCCGAGGATTTTTACAGCGTCAGCCACATGAACGATCATCATTTCCACTACGGCTACTGGCTGATGGGCGCTGCCCAGGTCGCGCTGCGCGATCCGGAATGGGCCGGCGAAGACGGCTGGGGCGGCATTGTCGGCAAGCTGATCGCCGACATTGCCACCGAGGAGCGCGGGCGGCGTGACTTCCCGTTCCTGCGCAACTTTGATCCCTATGAAGGCCATTCCTGGGCTGCTGGCGATTCCAACTGGGTCGCGATTGCCCGCTACGGCAATAACGAGGAGTCATCCTCCGAGGCCATCAACGCCTGGGCTGGCCTGATTCTGTGGGGCGAAGCCACTGGCAACCGGCAACTGCGGGACCTGGGGCTCTATCTCTACACCACCGAAGTCGCAGCCGTGGAGCAGTACTGGTTTGACACCAACCATCAGGTCCTTGGCGCGGACTTTGGCAAGCCCTTTGCCACGCAGGTCTTCGGCGGCAAGTTTGCCTACAGCACCTGGTGGACCGCGGAGCCGCACGAGGTCTACGGCATCAATCTGCTGCCCCTCACGCCTGCATCGATATATCTGGGTGCCGATCCGACCTTCGTGCGTGCGGCCTTTGCCAACCTGCCCACTGAGGAGCAGCGCTACCGGAGTCCGAGCCGCGATGACACGCCCGAGCGCCTGCGCGAAATCTGGCAGGATGCCCTCGCCTCCTATATGGCGCTGGCGGATCCTGCAGCCGGACTCGCGCGCTGGAATCCCAGCGGCGCGGTCGAGAGCGGCGAAACGCGCAGCCATACCCTGTACTGGCTGCTCAGCTTGAGCGAGATGGGCACACCGGATCTGGGCGTCACGGCCGACACCACGCTGTTTTCGGTCTTTCATGATACCCATGGGCGGCGCACTTACCTCGCCTACAACGCGGGCGATGCGAGTCGGCAGGTGTTATTCAGCGACGGCAAAACGCTCGAGGTCGGGCCGCACGCGCTGGCGCGCAGTCACTGATCGGTAAGTTCCCGCGCTACGCCCGCCACGCAGTTCAGCGGCCGCCCGCCGGCGCGAGCCCCAGCAGCGCGCGCGCATTGCCGCCCAATATGGCCGCACGCTCCGCCTCGGAGAATTCCGCTACCGCATCAATCAGTTCGTGCATCCCATAATGAGCCATGTCGTAGGGATAGTCGGTGCCGACGATGAGCTGGCTCACGCCGGTTTCCTGGGCGAGATGCCGCAGTGCCTCGGGTCGATAGACGATGGTGTCAAACCAGATCTTACGCAGGTATTCACTCGGGGGCTTACGGCAGGTGCGCGCATCCGGACGCACGTGCCAGGCGTGGTCAGCACGCCCGATGTATGAAGCAAGGTATCCGCCGCCGTGTGCGGCAAACAGCTTCACGCCGGGGTAGCGATCCAGTACGCCGCCAAAAATCAGATGCGAGAGCGCCAACGTGTGCTCGAGTGGCTGCCCGAGATGATTACTCAGATAGAACGGTCGGGTCCGCTCGCCCAGAGTCGTGCCCAGCGGATGCAGAAACACGACGCACCCCAGCTGCTCCGCTCGCGCCCAGAAGCGCTCGAACTTGGCGCTGCCCAGTTCCTCTCCGGCGACCAGCGAAGAGACCTCAACGCCCTTGAGCCCGAGCTGCCCGACCGCGTAGTCCAGTTGCTCGATGGACAGCTCCGGATGCTGCAGGGCCACGCTGCCCATGCCGAGCAGACGATCCGGATGCCGGCCCACCTGCTCGGCGATGTGCTCGTTGATCGTTCGCACCAGATCGCGCGCCAATTCCGGATCGGCCCAGTAGTAGTACTGGTTTGGTGCCGGGCTGACCACCTGCAGGTCCACGCCCATGGCGTCCATATCGGCAAGGCGCTGCTGCAGCTGGGTAAGCTTCGGAAACGCTGCGGGCAACATGTTCTTGAGGTTGAAGGCGATCGTGTCCTCGCTCATGGCCTTGCGCATGAACTCCGGCTCGGCAAGCTTCTGGGGTCGCTCAGCAACCAGCGATTCCGCCGCGAGCGTGAGCATGTGGCAGTGCATATCTACCGTGTAGTGCCGCTGCCGCCCTGCGCGCGTGCCGCCGACGCGCGCCGGAGCTTCAGCATGGGCGTGAGTGGCGCTGGCGGAGCCGCAAGTATAGACCCAACTGCTGGAGCTCATGCGCGAATCCTCAAAGCCCTTCGAGCGCGCGCTGAACCAGGCGCTCGAGCGTGCCATCATTCTTGAATCCGGCTGCCAGCGCACGCGGCGCAAGCATCGGCGGGTAGTTGGCAAATTGCGCCTGCAACTTGGCATCGGGCGCGTACTCAATGCGGCTGAGTACACCCGGGCCATGCAGCGCGGCAATTGCGTTGACGACTTCCCCGATGGTCGCCCGCAGTACCGGCATCAGGAAGGTGCGCCCGGCGGCGACAATCTCGGGCCCGAGCGCGGCCGCATGCAACAGGTTATCGACGATGCACGGTCGGCTCATCCACCAGGACGGGGCATCGGCCGACACCGGGCAGCGGAATGAGCGTCCCGCAGCCAGTTCGCGGATCAGATCACTCAGAAAGATCGAGAGCATGCCGGTGGTTGGCGGTCGCGCCACGATGCCCGGGATGCGCACGGCCCGGCCATCGACGAAGCCACGCCGGCCATAGTCGGCGATCAGGATCTCGCCAATGTACTTGTGGGCCCCGTAGCTCAGCGAGGGCTCGGGCACGGTCTGCTCATCGATCACTGCCGGCATGGGCACGCCGTAAATGCCGATGGTACTGGCAAATATCAGCCGAGGGTTTTGCCCGGTCAAGCGCAACACTTCGAGCAGATCGATGGTGGCCTGAAGGTTGACCTTCAGGCCGAGCTCGAAATTCTTCTCGGCTGCGCCGCCCGGAATACTGGCGAGGTGGAACACACAATCCACGCCGCCCCCGATTGCCCGATTCAAAACTTCGCGATCGCTGATATCACCTTCCACGGCGCGCAGCCGGTCATCGGTTGCCGCTGCGCCCATGCGCACATCCAGCCGCGTGATCTGCTGCGCTGGCACAGCGCCTGCGGCCAGCGGCACACCGGAGAGCAGGCGCGCAATCAGCGCCTGCCCGATATAGCCCTCGGATCCAACGACCAGCACTTTCATGGCAGTTTCGCCGGCACAATTTTCTGATCGATCGCTCCGAAGATCGACTGGCCTGCAGCATCCAACATCTGGATACGCACCCGGTCGCCATAGCTCATGAACTCGGTGACGGGCTTGCCCTGATCCTCAAGCTCGATACCCCGACGTTCGGCAATGCAGGCTGAGCCGACTTCGCGAAAGTTGTCGTTTGACACCGTGCCTGAGCCAATGATGGTTCCGGCACTGAGGTTGCGGGTACGCGCGCCGTGCTCGATGAGCTGCTCAAAGGAAAAGCCCATCTGCCCCGCGTGTGGGTGCCCAAACTGCTTCTCATTCCAGTACACCTCAAGCGGCAGCTGCACGCGGCCATCACGCCAGCCACCCTCGCCCAGCTCATCGATTGTGACGGCGACCGGGCTGAAACTGGTCGAGGGCTTGGACTGCAAGAAGCCAAATCCGGTCTTTACATCCTTGGCCGCGAGCACGCGCAGGCTGGCATCGTTCGCGAGCAGCAGCAGCTTGATATGAGGTGTGGCCTGCGCCGCCTTGGTGCCCATCGGCACCCGGTCGATGATGATCGCAACCTCGCCCTCGAAATCCATGCCATCGGCGGCACTGGGCAATGGCATATCCTCCGTTGGGCCCAGGAAATCATCACCGGCGCCCTGATACATCAGCGGTACGGTACGCTTCTCCGCCGGCGGTGTCAGACCAAATACCTTTTCCATCAAGTCCCCGTGGCTGTGGAATGCCGAGGCGTCCAGCCATTGCCAGGTTCGCGGCAATGGCGCGTGCAGGTTGCGGACATCCAGTGCGAAGGCAGCCGCCGCGGCCCCGGCGTTGAGCTGCGCATAGAGGGCCTGGAGTCGCGGCTCAACTGCCGTCCACTGTTCGATCGCGCTCAGCAGGTTCGGCGTCACAGCGCTGGCATCCAGGGCACGGCTCAGGTCTCTGGACACCACCAGGAGCTTGCCATCGCGCGTACCGTCTTTGAGTGTCGCAAGTTTCATGATCTCTAGTTCCCGTAACGCCGAAGTTTAAATTCGTAACTTGAGGTGGTGCGAGCGGTGGGCGATCAGCTGAGCAAGCGGCCGCCATCGACTAGTACGATCGAGCCGGTGGAAAAGGTCAGGTGCCTTACTGCGGCCACGATGGCCTGTCCGACTTCCTCCGGGGTCGCCAGACGCCCCAGTGGCGTGCGTGAGGCCTGCTCATCGCGCCACTTCGGATCAAGCGACTTCACAAATTCTGTGTCGACCAGGCCCGGGGATATCGACAGCACGCGAACCCTGGGCGCAAGCGCACGCGCCAGCGACTTGGTGAGGCTGTCGAGCGCCGCCTTGGAGGCGCAGTAGATGATGTTGCTGCCGATCGCCGAGATGGCCGCGGTCGAGGAAATGTTGATCACTACGCCACCGCCAGTCAGCGGTGAACGCTCCAACAGCGGGCGCACTGCCCGCACCGCGGCGACTGCGCCGCGTACGTTGGTCGCCAATATGGTATCGATCAGCGCATCATCCAGGCCATCCAGATCGGCGTGCGGCACGAAGCGCGTGGTGCCGGCGCAGTTGACCAGTACATCGCATCGACCCCAGCGTTGCTCAAGGCTCGCTGCGAGCGACTTGAGCGCCGCACTGTCAGTCACCGGTGCGGCCAGGGCCGCGTGGCCCGTGCCAGGCAGCGTCTTGGCGAGCGCCTCCGCCGCCGCTGCCGAGCGGTTATAGCCAACGATGATGCGGAATCCGGATGCGGCAAGCGCGCGGCAGATCGCCGTACCGATCCCGCCGGCACCACCCGTGATCAGGGCCACGGGTGCATCGGCCGCTGCCGATGGCAGGCTGTTCAAGCCACCTTCTTCTTGCCGTAGCGACGCACGCGCAGATCGGCCTGCTCCTGGTGCCCAGCGAAGCCCTCCAGGGCGCACAGGCGCGAGCAGTAGGCGCCGATCAGGGCGCTGGCCTCATCGGTCGTGACACGCTGGTAGGTGCAGGTCTTGATGAACTTGCCGACCCACAGACCTCCGGTATAGCGGGCCGCCTTCATGGTCGGAAGCGTGTGGTTGGTACCGATGACCTTGTCCCCGAAGCTCACGTTGGTACGCGGCCCGAGGAACAGGGCGCCGAAGTTTTGCATGTTATGGAGGAAATAGTCCGGGTCCTTGGTGAGCACCTGGACATGTTCGCTCGCGATCTCATCGGCCTTGGCCAGTAACTCCTCCTGGGTATCGACGAGGATGATCTCGCCGCAGTTGTTCCAGGCCACGCGCGCGACATCGGCAGTCGGCAGCCAGGAGAGAATCTTCTCGATGGCGGCGGGTGTTTCCTCGGCCAGACGCTTGGAACTGGTCAGCAGCACTGCCGGGGAGCCCGGCCCATGCTCGGCCTGGCCCAGCAGATCGACTGCGGCCATCTCGGCATCGCAGGTCTCATCGGCGATGATCAGCGTCTCGGTCGGGCCCGCCAGCAGATCGATCCCGATCTTGCCAAACAGCTGCCGCTTGGCCTCGGCCACGAAGGCATTGCCCGGGCCGACCACCATGTCGACCGCCGCAATCTGCTCGGTCCCCAGCGCCATCGCGGCGATGGCCTGGACCCCGCCGAAGCTGTAGATCTCATCAGCACCGCCCAGGTGCATGGCCGTGACAATCGCCGGGTGCGGCGCCCCGCCGAAGGGCGGGGCGCACGCCACCACGCGCTTCACGCCGGCAGCCTTGGCGGTCACAACACTCATGTGCGCACTGGCGACCATCGGGTAGCGTCCTCCAGGAACGTAACAGCCGACGCTGCTCACCGGCAGATTCTTGTGTCCCAGGATCACTCCGGGCATGGTCTCGATCTCGATATCCTTCATGGCTGCCCGCTGCGCGAGCGCAAAACCACGGATCTGCTTCTGGGCAAACTCGATATCCGAACGCGTGGCGGCCGGAATCGAATTCACGCAGGCCTCAATCTCCTCGGCGCTGAGCCGAAACGAGGCCGGCGACCACTTGTCGAACTTCTGCGAGTACTCGCGTACCGCGGCATCACCGCGCGCGCCGATGTCGGCCAGGATCGCCTCGACCGTGCGACGCACCTCGGCCTGCTTATCGGCTTTTTCCTGGGCTAACTGTCCGGTCTTGAGGTAGCGAATCATGTTTAGAGTCTCCTACACAGGGTTTATCGAGAGCCTCAGCCGATTACCGTGAAGTGTTCGACCGTCGGGGTCGCTGCAAAGAATGGTCCTAGGATCCGGCGCCACTCCTGGAACAGCGGCGAGGTGCGAAACTTTTCCATGTGGTGCGCCACAGTCGGCCACTCCACAGTCAGCACAAATCGGCCCGGCGTTTCAAGCGAGCGGTGCATGGCGACTGCCCCGCAGCCTTCGGCCTGCGTGATGACGCGCCGGGCGGCCACGAAGGCCTGCTCGAAGTCCGCGCCCTTGTCGGGATGAATGCTGAAGGTCGCAATTTCAATAATCATGATGGGTAGCGCTCCTGCCAGTGAACCATCGGCAACCCGGCAGCGGGCGCCTGAAAATACGGGATGCTCGTGCCGCGCAGGCTGCCAACGTAGAGCGTGCGCAGGTCCGGGCCACCGAAGGTCAGGCTCGCGGTCCAGGGTGCGAGCGATCCGTGCGTGGCCATCATCAGCTCAGGCGTTACCGTGCCGGCGAAGAAGTGTTGATCAAATACCCGCACCTTTTCCGCATCGCCGTCCCGCAGGATAATGCGCTCCTCCCCCTCGGGCGTCAGCACTGCAATCTGATCCGAGATCACATAGGTCATCCACAGATTGCCGAATGCATCGAATGCGAAACCATCCGGGATGCCCTGCAACCGGCTGGGTCCGTAGATCTCGCGCTGGCTTAAGGTACCATCGGCACCGACGCGCAGCCGTGAGATCCGCCGCGCATTGCTCTCGACTACGTACAGGTACTCCTCCGTGGCATCCATGCGGATCTCATTGGTCCCGACGAAGCCGTCAGCCGCGATCCGGATGCCGCGCTCATCAATCAGTGCCACGTAGCCATCGGCGAGCTTTTCATTGATCGAGCGTGTCCAGGGCTTGGCCCGCGTCGTCACGGTGAGCCAGATGCGGTTGCGTGAATCGCGCAGCACGAAGTTGGCTTTGCCAATGGGCTCGCCATCAATCTCGCTGTAGAGCGTGCGGGTCTCGCCCGAGCGCGCCATGAGCTCGAGTGCATCGGTGCCAAAGTTGGCGATCAGAAAATCCCCGTGCCGGTCAAAGGCAATGCCGTTGGGCAGCGTGCCTTCGAAGATGTAGCGATCCGCCCCCTCCCCGCGCCCGGCAAAGCGCTCATCGGCACGCTGGGCGATCAGCTGCTGGGTGCCGTCCGGACGGATGCGCATGACACCACCGCGGGCATCGGCGCTCCAGAGCGTACCGTTGCGCTCGGCAAGGATGCACTCGGGTCGCTGCAGGTCATGGCCGACGCTGCGGATCGCACTGCGATCGAGCTGCCAGCCATCGAGCGGATTGCGCGCCATCTCTACACTCTGCCGCCGCATCGTCGCAGCGCCCTACAGCGCTTCCGGAACGCAGCGGTTGCGCTGGGTACCCAGCGACTCGAACGGCCCGGTGATCGTGCCCTCGACAACATCGCCCGCCTTGAGCAGCACGCCGTGGTGAATGCCGTTACCCGCCGGCGATCCGGTGCAGATCAGATCACCCGGCTGCAGTACCAGCAGTTTTGAGAGCGACTCGATCAGTCGCGCGCAATCGAAAATCATGTCATCGGTCCCTTCATCCTGCATCGTGCGGCCGTTGTGCCGCAGCGTAATGTGCAGCTGCTGCGGGTCGCCCACGAAGCGCGCCGGTACCAGGTACGGACCGGTAGGCAGCGCCGTCGGCGCACACTTGGCAGCGACCCAGTCCATGCCCATTTCCTTGGCATCCTTGCGGTTCACCCGCTCGCGGATCGTCAGATCATTCACTACCATGTAGCCAGCAACGTACTGGAGCGCATCGGCGCGGCTGACAAAGCGTGCCCGGCGCCCGATGACCACGCCCAGCTCGAGCTCCCAGTCCATGCTCGTCACATCCGGGGGCAGGCTCACCTCATCGAAGGGCCCGATCATCGTGGAACTTGCCTTCACGAAGAAGAATGGCGTGCCATTGGCCTTGCGATCGGTCATCTTTTTGATCCCGAACTCGCGCCGCTGCTGCTCGTTCATGCCTGCGGTCTCATCCGCTTTCTGCGCGACGATGATGTCGACCACGTGCTTGAAGTAGTTGGCGCCCGAGCAGATCACATTGCGCGAGGCAATTGGTGCGTGGAAAGTCAGTTGCGCGACCATGACGGCGCGCTCTTTGAGCGCAGCGACCTCGCCAGAGGCAAATGCCACGGCGACGCGCTGCAGGATCGGCTCGTTGTGTGCCCAGTCCTCGAGTATCGAGAGCGTGGAGCCATCCGAGTGCAGATCAAGCCCCTCGCGGCGCAAGAATCCATCCAGGCCGCCGAGCGCTATGGCCTGATCGCCCACGACCACGGCACCGAAGGGCGAACATCCGCCAACGGAAAACGTGGCCAGCCTGAAGGGTGTACTCATGCGCCTACCGCCGCCTGCTATTGACTTGCCGCGATCCTCTGCCCGTCGCGAGTTGCGGGCTATCGCCCCACCCGAAGCTTCGCTGCACCGCCCCGCAGGAACACTTCTGGAGCGCGCATCTTAGGGGCTGGCGTCTGGATCGAGAAGCCTGATTTCAGAGACATTTTTGTGCCCGGCCAGTGCCCGGGATCAGCCTCAGAGGTGCCCTTCGCCACCATCATTGAGCAGCGTCTGGCCGCTCATGAACGCGGCGTCATCGGAGACCAGGAAGGAGAGCGCAGCGGCTTGATCCCCAGGCTCGCCACTGCGTTTGAGCGCCTGGCGGCTGACGACAAAATCAAAGTGGGCCTGCGGCACCCCAAGGATCGCGTTCTTGGTGCGGGTCAAGCCCGGTGCGAGCGCGTTGACCGTGATGCCATATTCCCCGACCTCGGCGGCCAGGCCACGTACGAAACCAATCAGCGCACCCTTGCTGGCGATGTAATGGCTCATGCGCGGCGGCGGCGCGAAGTAGCTCGAGGAGACCACCATGACAATGCGGCCCCAGCGCGCCGCCTGCATGGCAGGCAGAAACGCCTTGACCAGGTGGAAGCCGCCATCGAGGTTCACCTGCTGCGTCGCACGCCACTCCTTAGGTGTCAGTTCAGCAAAGGGTTTCATGAACTGGAGTGCAGCACAGTGCACCAGAATGCTCGGATCGCCACAGCGGGCGCGCACCTGATCGGCTGCCGCCACCACCTGTTCGTAGTTGCTGATGTCGCAGGTGAGCCCAAGCACTTCCCCGCCTTCAGCGCGCGCCAGCGCCACGGTCTCGGCAGAATCGTTCAGATCCAGCACGGCGACTCGCGCCCCTTCCTCCACAAGACGCAGCGCCATCGCCTGGCCGATGCCGCTGCTGCCCCCGGTAATGACGGCCAGACGGCCCTGGTGGCGGGTATTCATAGTCTTTCGGCTCACTTCCCCAGCGGCGGGTTGATCTAGGTATGCAGCCAGTATAGCTGCTGCCCGCATTACAAAGTCCTTGACTTAACTCATACGTTAATTAACATATGGGTTAAATGAATGCGATCGATAACACCTTTGGCGCGCTGGCCGATCCGATTCGGCGGGCGATTCTTATTCAGCTGGCCAAGGGCGAGGCCACTGTGGGCGAGCTGGCGGCGCCCTTCGACATCTCGCTGCCCGCGATCTCGCGCCATCTGAAGGTGCTCGAGCAGGCGTCACTTATTAGTAACGAGCGCTACGGCAAGCATCGCCGCTGCCGACTCAAGCCCGAGGCGCTGGCAGCGGCCGCCAGCTGGCTCGACTTCCACCGGCGCTTCTGGACCGGAAGCTTGGAGCGCTTAGATTCCCACCTCAAACGCAATCCGAAGGAGAAGAAAACATGAATCTCGCAGTTGCAGAGACGACTCTCGTTATCACGCGCCTGTTCGATGCACCACCCGCGCAGGTCTTCAATGCCTGGCTGAACCGCGAGGAATGGCAGGCCTGGATTGGGCCTGAAGGCATGAGCTGCGAAGTGCCACTGCTCGAACCCAAGGTCGGTGGTCGCTACCAGATCACAATGCACCTATCCGACGGACGCGTGATTCCGGTAGCCGGCGTGTTCAAGACAATTGAGGCACCGCGCAAGCTGGTATTCACCTGGGGCTGGGACGGCGATCCGACGCGCGAGAGCCTGATCAGCCTCACATTCCGCGAAACCGGCGGCCAGACTGAGCTCACGCTGTGTCAGGAAGGCCTGGGTAGCATCGCCAATCGCGATGACAATGGGCGGGGATGGAACAGCGCGCTCAATAAGCTCGTTGCCTATCTTGCAAGGGCTTGATGAGCAGCGGCGGCGGCGCTGCTGGCGCCGCCGCTCTGCCACGGCCTCACTCAGCGCTCGCGGCTCACGAACGCGAGCGCCCCGCGCACTGAACTGGTCGATTGGGCTGCCAGCTGCGGGTTCTTCACAAGCGGAATAAGGGCATCGCACATCTTCTTGCCCAATTCAACGCCCCACTGATCGAAGGCGTTGTTGCCCCAGATCACGCTCTGCACGAAGACCTTGTGCTCGTAGAGGGCGATGATCGCGCCCAGCGTGCGCGGATCAAGCTGTCGGAACAGCAACAGGCTTACTGGGCGGTTGCCGGCGTGCACTTTGTGCGGCGTAAGTGCCGCAATCCGCTCTGCGGACAGGCCCTGCTTCTTCAAATCGGCAGCGACCTGCTCAGCGGGGTAGCCGTAGGCAAAGGCCTCGGCCTGGGCCAGGGCGCTGGCAATGGCCAGATCCTGTTGCTCCTGGGTAGCGCCGGAGCTGCGCACCGGTACCAGCATGTCGAGCGCTGCCCGTTCGGTGCCCTGGTGCAGTAGCTGGAAGAAGGAGTGCTGCGCGTTATCCCCCGGCTCGCCCCAGATCACTGCGCAGGTGCCAACGGCGGTCGGTTCGCCGTTGAGGCGCACTGATTTGCCGTTGCTCTCCATTTCAAGCTGCTGCAAGTAGGCTGGCAGTCGCGCCAGCCGCGAGTCATAGGGCAGCACTGCAAGCGTTGGCAGCTTCAGGAAATCAATATTCCATACGGCACAGAACCCAGCCAGCGCCGGCAAGTTCTGCTCCCACGGTGCGCTTCGAAAATGCTCATCGACTTCATGGGCGCCGGCGAGAAACTCGTTGAAGTGCGCCGAACCCACGGCAATGGCCAGAGCGACGCCGATCGAGGACCAGATCGAATAACGGCCACCGACCCAGTCCCACATCGTGAAGCGGTATTGCGGATGCACGCCAAAGGCATCCATCGCCTTGGCGTTGACCGAGACGGCCGCAAAGTGGCCCGGCACCGCGGCATCGCCCAGGCGGCTACGCAGCCACTCGCGGGCCGCATCCGCATTGGTGCGGGTCTCGAGCGTCGTGAAGGTCTTCGAGCAGATGATGAACAGGGTGCGCGCCGGATCAGCCTGCTCGAGCAGATCTGCGAGCTCGCAGCCATCCACGTTGGAGACAAATTCGACCCGCGGCGCCTCGCGGATGTAGGGGCGCAAGGCGCGCACCGCCATCGCTGGACCCAGATCCGAACCACCAATACCGATATTGATGACCAGATTGAACGGCAGATCCTTGCTCGAGCGGATTGTGCCGCCCCGGATCGCATCGGCGAAGTCCAGCATGTGCTTGCGCTCGGCGAGGATCAGCGGCTGCAGGTCGGTACCCTCGACGATCAGCGGTCCAGCAGAAGCGGGACGACGCAGCGCGGTGTGCAGTACCGCCCGCCCTTCGGTCTGATTGATGGGCGCACCGCTGAACATGGCTTGCGTGCGTGCGCGCAGATCCAATTGCTCGGCGAGCGTGCTGAAAGCCTGCAATAACATGCTGTCGAGCCGCTGGCGCGAGTAATCGAGCAGCAACCCGGCCGCCTGCGCCGAGCAGTGCGTAAAGCGCTCCGGGTCGCGCTCGAACAGGTCGCGCAGCACCGGAGGCGCGGTCGCCGCACCCTGCAGGCGCGGCCAAATCTGGCAATCGATCCCGGCAAGAAAGTCACTCATCGCGCTGCTCCTAGCTGCGGCAATTCTTCCAGGGCGCTCTCGCCCGGCACGGCACTCTACCCGCGCCCGCTAACCGGCATCCACGCCATCAGCCGCCGCGGCAGCCTTGAGTGCTACGGCATCGACCTGCCGCCACAGGCACGGCCCTTTACCCTCCCGATCGAGCAGCACCTGGAGTTCCTCATGTTCCGCGCGCTCGGACTCGCTCGCCAGCGTGACCTTGAGCTTCACCGGCACTTCAGTCGCGGCACTGGCCGATTTCGCAGCGCGCCGCGTCGCCGCGGCGTTGCTGTGGCCAAGCGCCAGCGCGCTCTGGCCCCCGGTCATCGCCAGGTACACGTCGGCAAGGATGCGGGCATCGAGCAAGGCGCCGTGCACCTCGCGTTTGGAATTATCGACGTTGTAGCGCTTGCACAGCGCATCAAGATTATTGCGCTGGCCCGGGTGCATCTCCCGAGCAAGCGCCAGCGTATCGAGTACCTGGCAGAGCGCACCGACCTTGATCGGTGTGGCAGTCGAGACGCGCCCGAATTCTGCGTCAAGGAATGCAATGTCGAAGACCGCGTTGTGGATGATCAGCTCGCTGCCCGCAATGAACTGGATCAGTTCTTCTGCTATCTGCGCAAACCTGGGTTTATCGACCAGTTGCTCGCGCGAGATGCCATGTACTGCGCGGGCCGCAGGGTCAATGTCCCGTTCCGGATTCAGATAGCGATGGTAGGTGCGGCCACTGGTGCGCCGGTTCAGCAGCTCGACGCAGCCGATCTCGATAATCCGGTGGCCGAGGCTCGATTCGAGGCCCGTGGTTTCAGTGTCCAGTACGATCTGTCGCATCAGCGCGAGTGTACCCCAAGCAGCTGATCTATCGCGGCATTGGCCAGTGCATCGACCCGCTCATTGCCCGGCACGCCCGCGTGGCCCTTAACCCAGTGCCATTCGATCTCACGGCCAGCGGCCAGTGCATCGAGCTGCTCCCAAAGATCCTGGTTCTTCACCGGCTGGCGAGCTGCAGTGCGCCAACCGCGCGCTTTCCAGCTCTTGACCCATTCGGTGATACCGAGTCGCACATACTGGGAGTCGGTATAGAGGCGTACCGGCACCGGACGCTTCAGAGTACGCAGTGCTTCGATCACCGCCATCAGTTCCATGCGATTGTTGGTGGTCTCAGGCACCGCGCCCGAGATCTCCTTCTCGTGTTCCCCGTGACGAAGGTAGGCGGCCCAGCCACCGGGGCCCGGATTGCCACGACAACCGCCGTCCGTATAAATCTCAACCGCTTCTGGGTCCCCGCTTGCCATCCGTCTATTGTGTCAAAGAATTTTGCGCGACGGACCGCCATCGAGAATGCTCGGCTCGACCAGCGCGCCGATCCGGCCGCGCCGTTCGGCTCGCCGCGGACGAATCGGCGTCAATGCATAGGTGTGTTTGCGGGCCTTGATCAGATAGGCCCCGGCCGGCCATGGACTGAGTCGCCGCTTGAGCAGGCTCCGATGCTCGGGTGCCTCGCGATAGGTTCCTGGCCATACATAGAGATAGCGCCGGATCAGCGTGATTTCAAAGCCGAGCAGCACCAGCCAGTCGCGCACGCGATGTTCGGAGAGGTGTCGATGCAGACCGGGCGGATAGCCGCCGTGGCTGCCCAGCGAGCGCAGACCCCAGAGGCTGAACGGGCGGAAGCCCAGTACCACCAGCTGCCCTTCTCCCCCGAGGACGCGATCAGCCTCGCGCAGCACGGCGTGCGGATCCGGTTCGGTCTCCAGGCTGTGCGGCAGCAGCACCGCATCAATCAGCCCCGTGCCTATGGGCAGCCTGTTCAGGCTCGCGACGATGTCCGGGCAGCTATCGCCGGGCGCAGCCTCGGCCACCAGGCTCTGGCGGCGCAGTCGGCTCGCCTGCAGCAGCTGGCGCCCGGATCCCCAGCGGCCCATCTGCAGCAGCTCGAGGCCGTGCACGTCATCCAGCGCCGTGCCGAGGAGCTCGGCCTCCGCTCCGATCAGCGCACCCCCCATGGGGCTGGCCTGCCACTGGGCAGTGGCTCGTGTGGTATCCCGCATAAGGGCCTGAGTTTACAGATCTGCGTCTTGGTGAAAAAGGTAGTAATTTTGTGAACTTACGGGTTAAATTCCGCCGCCCGCCGGGCTACTATCGGGTTCTCATACCGTAGCATGCCGCCCTGTTGGACAGGCGGCGTGAGCGCCCACCAGACAGGTTCGGGGTACATTAGAGAGTGAATTCGAAGTTCTACCGGTCTGCCGGACCGATCCTGCTGTTGCTGTGTTTGGCTGGCTGCGCCCATCAGCCGACTGCGCCTAAAGCGGCCCCCGCGACCGTCGTAGCCGCAACACCCGCGCCTGCTACTGACAGTGCGGCCCCAGCAAGCACCGAACCAGCGACTCCCCCTTCGGAAGCGCCGGGCGAGCCCGAACTGCCTCCAGCAAGCGATCAGGCGGCTTCGGCCCCGGGTCCAGCGGACCTGTTCGTGCGCATGCGCAGCGGCTTTCAGCTCGAAGAACTGGATCAGCACGCGATCGATGCGGAGCTTAACTGGTTCGCAAACCACCCTGACTATCTGGAGCGCGTCTGGGGCCGGGCCGAGCTGTACATGTACTACATCGTCGAGCAGCTCGAGGAGCGCAAGATGCCGCGGGAGCTCGCCTTGCTGCCGGTGATCGAGAGCGCCTTTGATCCCTACGCCTATTCACGGGCCCGCGCCTCGGGACTCTGGCAGTTCATTCCGGGCACCGGCTCGCGCTTCGGCGTGAAGCAGGACTGGTGGTATGACGGTCGCCGCGACGTCGTGGAGAGCACGCGCGCGGCCCTCGACTACCTGCAATCACTGCACGATGAATTCAACGGCGACTGGCTGCTGGCGATCGCCGGCTACAACTGTGGCGAGCTTGCGGTCCAGCGGGCCATCGATCACAACGCCGCCCACGGCCTGCCCACGGATTTCTGGCACCTGAAGCTGCCGCGCGAGACCCGCGCGTACGTGCCTAAGCTGCTGGCGATGAAGCGCCTGGTCGCGCATCCGGCCGACTATGGACTCGATTTCAGCCCGATCCCGAACCTGCCTTATTTCACCCAGGTCAAGCCCGGCGGCCAGATTGACCTGCGCGTCGTGGCCAGCGTCGCCGGAATTCCGAAGGACGAAGTCTTTGATCTGAATCCCGCCTACCACCGCGGCGCCACTGACCCCAGCGGCCCGGATCTGCTGCTGATACCGCTGGAGGTCTCGGACGGACTGGAAGCGGCGCTGCAGCGCCTGACACCTGATGAGCGCATGCCGGTACAGCAATACACCGCGCGGCGCGGGGATTCGCTGCTGAGCATCGCCGCTCAGTTCAACACCACGCCGGCGATGATCGCGCGGCTCAATGATCTGGATGAGCACGCCAAACCGGCCAGCGGCGCGCAGCTGCGTGTGCCCTCCAGTGACAATCAGCTCCCGGCCAAGGCACTGCGTGCCGCCATGCTGGTCGACAACCCGCGCGCCAGCCGCCAGCGGCACAGCACCCGCCCGGTGATCAGGATCGTACGCCGGGGCGACACGCTCCAGAGCGTCGCCCAGCGCATGGGAACCGATGTACACACACTGGCCAAGATGAACGGCATGAGCACCAGCGATCAGCTTCACGCCGGTCAGCGGCTCGTGGTCGCGAAGCGTCGCAGCGGCGCGGACGGTAGCGCACCCAATGCCGCCACTGCCGAAGCGGCCACGGCCGGTGGTGGTCACCAGATCACCTACACCGTGCGGCCTGGGGACACGCTCTACAGCATCTCGCGCTCCTTGCAGGTCTCTGTGGTCAATCTGCTCGATTGGAACGGCATCTCCAATGGCCGCTATCTGAAGCCCGGCATGAAGCTCGTGGCCTACGTTGCCGGACGGGGCTGATTGCCAGCGGCCGCTGCCCGCAAAGATAATTCGTAGATTCTCAAGATTGAGGGGACTTGCATGGGAATTCTCGCCGGCCGTCGGGCGCTGATCATTGGCGTCGCCTCGGATCGCTCTATCGCCTGGGGCATCGCCCAGGCCTTTCACGCCGAGGGCGCGGAACTCGCCTTCACTTACGCCAACGAGCGGCTCAAGGAGCGGGTCGATCCGATGGCCGAATCCGTTGGCAGTCGCATCGTACTGCCACTGGATGTCACCGTCGATGGGCAGATCGATGAAGTGTTTGCGCAGCTCAAAGCGCGCTGGGGGAGCCTCGATATTCTGGTGCACGCCGTGGCCTTCGCGCCGCGCGAGGCCATCGCTGGCAGCTTCACCGCCAACACCAGCCGCGAAGCCTTTCGCATTGCCCACGATGTCTCGAGTTACAGCCTGACCGCCCTCGCGCGTGCGGCTGCGCCGCTGATGGCAGGACGCGCCGGTGCTGTTGTCACCTTAAGCTACCTGGGCGCTGTGCGTTCGATCCCGAGCTACAACGTGATGGGCCTGGCCAAGGCAAGCCTCGAGGCCAACGTGCGCTTCCTGGCGGCGGATCTGGGGCCGCAGAACATTCGCGTCAACGCCATCTCGGCCGGTCCGATCAAGACCCTCTCGGCGGCAGGCGTGGGCGGTTTTCGCAAGATGCTGGCGCGTGTCGCGCAGGTCGCGCCCTTGCGACGCAACGTGACGACCGAGGATGTGGGCAAGGCAGCGACGTTTCTGTGCTCGGATCTGGCCTCCGGCGTGACCGGCGAGATCCTGTATGTCGACAATGGCTTCAGCCACGTCGGGATGAGTTTTCCCGAGGATGGCGCCGAAGAGTAAAGCTCCGCCGAGCGGCGTTGCCGGCGCAGGTTACTGAAAAACGGTCGAGTTGGTCTGAATTTTCGCGTGCTGCTGCAGGTCCTGCACGTAGGCCTCCAGCAGCGCCTCGCGATCGCGCCGCGCATACTCGCTGATCAGCTTCTGATCATTGGTCGGATTCGCGCCCGCAGTGCCCGGGCGCACCGCACTGACGGCCAGCACCGCAGCACCACCCTCTTCCAGCGGCACCACACGGTAGGCAGGCTTGCCGGCTGCCGGAGGCGCCACCACGAAGGCGGCATCGCGTACCTGGACTGGCAGCTGCGGATCGGCGCGCGCCACAAAGCTCGCCGGTGCGGCGCTCACACCCAGGGATTTGATCACTGTATCGAAGCTCGCACCGGCATCGAGCTGCTTGAGGGCATTGTCAGCGGCAGCGCGTGCCAGCTTCGAGCCGGTATCCTTACGGATCGCGGCGATGATGTCCGAGCGCACGCTCGCCAGCGGCTTAGGCGCCGGCGCGCGGTGCTCGAGGACCTTGACCAGCACCAGATGATCATCGGCCAGCGCGACCGGGCCGCCGACGCGGCCGCCGGCCAGCATGTCGGCGCTGAACACCACGCGGTTCAGGTCGGCATTCGTGCCTAACGCCCCGCCATCGGTGCGCGTGAACTCATTGACGTCCCCGACCGTCAATCCGAAGTCCTTGGCGAGGCCTGTCAGATCACCGGTGGTGCCGGCCTCAAGCTTTTGCTGAATCTGCTCCTGGCGGTCGCCGAACAGCTCGGCCGCCTTGTCGCGGCGATAGTCGGCTTCGATCTCAGCGTGCGAATCAGACAGCGTCTTGGCGCGTGCCGGCTGCAACTCGTCCATGCGGATGATGTGGTAGCCGTACTGCGTGTGCACCGGCTCGCTGACTTCACCGGGCTTCATCTTGAACAGCGCATCTGCAAAGGGCTTCACGTAGGCGCTGGCATCGGCAAAGCCGAGGTCGCCACCCTGTGCGGCCGAACCTGAGTCGTCCGAATTCTTCTTGGCAAGCTCCGCAAAATCAGCGCCCTTGCGGATTTGCGCCAGCAGATCCTGGGCTTTCTTGAGCGCCGCCGCATCGGTCTTGGCATCCGCGCCCGCGGGCACCTGAATCAGGATGTGGCGCGCGCGGCGCTGCTCGACCTGCGAATAACGGCTCTGGTTCTTCTCATACCAGCTCTGCAGATCTGCATTGTCGATCGGCACGGTGGCCGCCACAGTATCGAGCTTCAGATCGGCATATTGCAGGCGCACCGACTCGGTGGTCAGGTAATCGCTGGCGTGCGCGTCGTACCAGGCCTTGATCTGCGCTTCATCCGGGTTTACTCCCGCCTCGTAGTGAGCCAGCGGCAGCAGCGCAAAGCGCACCTCGCGCTGCTCGTTCTCGAGCGCGAAGATCCGGGCCACATCGGCATTGGTGAGGAAGTTGCCAAGCTGCAAGCCTTCGGTCAGCTGATCCACGGCAAGCCCCGCGCGCAGATCACTCTCATAGGTCGTGACCGAAAGACCGGCCTGGGCGAGCGCGTTGCGATAGGCGGCCGCATCAAAGTGGCCATCGACCTGAAAGACCGCCTCCTTCTTGAGCGCATCGACCAGCCCGGCATCGCTGACGCGGAAACCCGAGTCCTTCGCGCGCTGCTGCATGACGGCCGTGCGTACATATTGATCAATGAGCTGCTGCTGCAGCAACGTGCGCTCGACCGCGGGAATCTCGGTCTTCTGCTGCGCCTGGATCTCGGAGAGGCGCTGCTGCCAGGCATTCTGGATGGTCGTGGCCGAGAACTCCTGATCATTGATCTTCAGGCCGTAACTAGAGGAGCCAAACGATGTGTTGACCACACCGTAGGCGCCCCAGGCGGCGAAGATGAGCGCTAACGGGCCCAGCACCAGGTAGCCGAGCCACTTATGGCGCTTTAATTTGTCACCGAGATTTTGCAGCATGTTGGTAAGTGGCGGAGCGGACGGGACTCGAACCCGCGACCCCCGGCGTGACAGGCCGGTATTCTAACCAGCTGAACTACCGCTCCGCATAAAGTTGGTGGGTGCTGAGGGGATCGAACCCCCGACATTCGCCTTGTAAGGGCGACGCTCTACCAGCTGAGCTAAGCACCCCGTGAACAGCGCGTCGGGACCTTCCAATAAGGCCCCCCTGCGAAAAGCGGCGTAGTCTAAGGGATCAGGCCGCAAGATGCCAAGGGATCTTGCGGCCTTATTTTGCCTCGAAGCGCACCCGCCTGGGGATAGGGCCGGAGGCTGCGCAGCCCCCGCCACGCCGGGGTTGCAAATCAGTGCGCCTGGACCAGCTTGGTGCTGCGCTTGCCGCTGCGACGGCTCTTACGCACCGGCGCTGTACCGGGCACCTCGGCGGCGCCTTCGACGACGCGCGGCACGGGCCTGCGCGTCAGCGCAATCTCCAGCACCTCATCGATCCAGCGCACCGGACGGATGTCGAGTTTGCCCTTAACATTTTCCGGGATCTCGACCAGATCCTTGCGATTCTCCTCCGGGATCAGGACTACCGCGATGCCGCCGCGCTGTGCCGCGAGCAACTTTTCCTTCAGTCCGCCTATCGGCAGCACTTCGCCACGCAGCGTGATCTCCCCGGTCATCGCGACATCCGAGCGCACCGGAATGCGCGTGAGCGCCGAAACGAGTGCCGTGCACATGCCGATGCCTGCACTCGGGCCATCCTTGGGTGTTGCCCCTTCAGGCATATGCAGATGGACATCGTGCTTCTGGTAAAAATCCGTATCGAGGCCAAGCACATCGGCACGGCTGCGCACGACGCTCATCGCCGCCTGGATCGACTCCTGCATCACTTCGCCCAGCTGCCCGGTGTGCTGCAGCTTGCCCTTGCCAGGCACCACTGCGGCCTCGATGGTCAGCAGTTCGCCGCCCACTTCGGTCCACGCCAGGCCTGTGACCTGCCCGATACGGTTCTCATCCTCGGCCTTGCCGTAGCGGAAGCGGCGCACCCCGAGGTATTTATCGAGGTTGCGCGGCGTGACCGACACGTGTTTGCCAGCATCCTTATCGAGCAGCAGCTGCTTGACGGCCTTGCGGCTGATCTTGGCGATCTCGCGCTCGAGATTGCGCACCCCGGCTTCGCGCGTGTAGTAGCGCACTATGTCGAGGAGCGATCCGTCGGAGACCTTCAGCTCCCCATCCTTCAGCCCGTTCTGCCGGGTCTGCTTCGGCACCAGATAGCGCCTGCCGATGTTGAGCTTCTCATCCTCGGTGTAGCCGGGCAGCCGAATCACTTCCATGCGATCGAGGAGCGGTGCCGGGATGTTCAGCGAATTGGCCGTGCACACGAACATCACCTCGGAGAGGTCAAAATCCACCTCCAGGTAATGATCGGAGAAGGCCGAGTTCTGCTCCGGATCCAGCACCTCGAGCAGCGCCGAGGAGGGATCGCCACGGAAATCCATGGCCATCTTGTCCACTTCATCGAGCAGGAAGAGCGGGTTGTGGACACCGGCCTTGGACATGTTCTGGATGATCTTGCCCGGCATCGAGCCGATGTAGGTGCGCCGATGACCGCGGATCTCGGCCTCATCACGCACGCCGCCCAGGGACATACGCACGAACTTGCGGTTCGTGGCGCGCGCCATGCTCTGGCCGAGGCTGGTCTTGCCCACGCCCGGTGGGCCGACCAGGCACAGGATCGGTCCCTTGATCTTCTCTACGCGTTGCAGCACCGCGAGGTACTCAACGATGCGCTCCTTGACCTTATCGAGCCCATAGTGATCCTCATCGAGGACTTTCTGCGCGTTGTTGATGTCCTTGAACAGACGTGTGCGTTTCTTCCACGGCACCTTGACCAGCCAATCGACGTAGTTGCGCACCACGGTCGCTTCAGCTGACATCGGCGACATCATCTTCAGCTTGTTGATCTCGGCGCCGGCCTTCTCGCGCGCCTCCTTGCTCATGCCGGCCTTGGCAACCTTCTGCTCGAGATCAGCGATCTCGTTGGTGCCATCCTCCATCTCACCGAGCTCTTTCTGGATCGCCTTCATCTGCTCGTTGAGGTAATACTCGCGCTGGCTCTTCTCCATCTGCGCCTTGACGCGGCCACGGATGCGCTTCTCGATCTGCAGCACGTCCATCTCGCCTTCGATAGCGACCAGGACGTGCTCGAGGCGCTTGCGCACATCGAGGATCTCGAGCACTTTTTGCTTCTCGGCGAGCTTGAGCGCCATGTGCGCAGCCACGGTATCGGCCAGCCGCCCCGGCTGCTCGATGCCGGCCAGTGCCGTCAGCACCTCGGGCGGGACCTTCTTGTTGAGCTTGACGTACTGCTCGAACTGCGAGACCACGGAGCGCACCAGCACGTCCATCTCGCGCTCTTCATACTGGTCCAGGTCCTGCTCGACCGCGATCTCGGCGGCGTAGTAATCACCGGTGTGCAACTGGGTCACACGCGCCCGATCCACGCCCTCGACCAGCACCTTGACGGTGCCATCGGGGAGCTTGAGCAGCTGGAGAATGGTCGCGACCGTGCCAAAGTTGTGCAGGTCGGCGAGCTTGGGATCCTCGACATCGGCCTGGCGCTGGGCCACCAGCATGATCCGCTTGTCGGCCTTCATTGCCGCATCCAGTGCCAGGATGGACTTTTCGCGTCCCACGAACAGCGGGATCACCATGTGGGGATAGACGACCACGTCGCGCAGCGGCAGCACCGGGATACGCGCCATGGGGCTCGGCGGAAGGATTTCAGGGGTTTCGGTCACTGAGGCCCTCTACAAGGTAGGGTGAAGGACGCAAGCACAAATGCTGGGTCGACCGCTCGAGTCTATACCCAGTCTACATAAGGTATGGGGCGCCAGACCGTAATTTCAACGGCGCGAAAAGCCCAAACTTGAGTGATTTCCGAAGGAGAGTGGGAGACAGTGCGGCCTGCACTGCGGGTCCGGCACTCCCGCAGTCGGCCCGGAACTGGTGGGCTAGCCGTGTCCGGCGACACCAGCGCGCCGCGGCTCTTCGACGGGCGCGAGGCGCGCGTCTTCGGAGCGATACACGACATAGGGCTTGGTCGCCCCCTCAATAACCGCCTCATCCACCACAACTTTCGATACGTTGCGCAGTGAGGGCAGGTCGTACATGGTGTCCAGCAGCACGGTTTCCAGGATCGTGCGCAGGCCACGAGCGCCGGTCTTGCGCTGCATCGCGCGGCGGGACACTGCCCGCAGTGCGTCGTCACGGAACTCGAGTTCCGAGCCTTCCATTTCAAAGAGCTTCCGATACTGCTTGGTCAGCGCATTCTTGGGCTCGGTCAGGATCGACATCAGCGCTGCCTCATCCAGCTCATCCAGGGTTGCCACCACCGGGAGGCGCCCGACGAACTCGGGGATCAGCCCGAACTTGATCAGATCCTCAGGCTCCACGTCATGGAACAGGTCTGAGCCGTGCGGGCGCTCTTTGGCGCCGCGGACCTCGGAGGTGAAGCCGATGCCGCTCTTCTGCGTGCGGTTCATGATGATCTTTTCGAGCCCGGCGAAGGCACCGCCGCACACGAACAGAATATTGGAGGTATCTACCTGCAGGAACTCCTGCTGGGGATGCTTGCGCCCGCCCTGCGGGGGCACGGAGGCGATCGTGCCTTCGATCAGCTTGAGCAGCGCCTGCTGGACGCCCTCGCCAGAGACGTCGCGGGTGATCGAGGGGTTGTCGCTCTTGCGGGAAATCTTGTCGATTTCATCGATGTAGACGATGCCCGTCTGGGCCTTCTCGACATCGTAGTCACACTTCTGCAGCAGTTTCTGGATGATGTTCTCGACGTCCTCGCCGACGTAGCCGGCCTCGGTGAGCGTCGTTGCATCAGCAATCGTGAACGGCACGTTCAGCAGCCGCGCAAGGGTCTCGGCCAGCAGCGTCTTGCCGCAGCCGGTCGGGCCGATCAGCAGGATATTGCTCTTGGCGAGCTCGACCTCGTCCTTGCCCTTGGCGGCAGTGCGGGTCTGCAGGCGCTTGTAGTGGTTGTAGACGGCGACCGAGAGCACCTTTTTGGCGCGTTCCTGGCCGATGACGTACTCGTCCAGGACAGTCTTGATCTCATGGGGCTTGGGCAGCTTGTCGCGCGCCTTGTCGGCCCGATCCTCAAGCTCCTCGCGGATGATGTCATTGCACAGTTCGACGCATTCGTCGCACACGAACACGGAGGGTCCGGCAATGAGCTTGCGCACTTCATGCTGGCTCTTGCCGCAGAAGGAGCAATACAGGAGCTTGCCGTCGTCAGTACGTCCGCGCGAATCATCACTCATGAGCTAAGGCACCTCGCACTCTCAAAAAAGCTCCAAAACCATGCCGGCCGGGGACCACGCCCAACATGCAGGCAGTACCTATATAGCACGGGCAAAGCGCCGGGCGCAAAGAACTGCGTCCGGCGTAAGAGCTTGTAAAGGCTTGTAAATGAGACCTGGATTCAGGGTTTGGATACGACTGGTACCAGTTCGAGGCGCTTTTCGAGCACCTGGTCGATCAAGCCGTAACTGATGGCATCGGTGCCATCCATGAAATTATCGCGATCCGTATCGGTCTTGATCTTCTCGACGCTCTGGCCGGTGTGCTTGGCCAGAATCTTGTTGAGCCGGTCGCGGGTCTCGAGGATCTCCCGAGTGTGGATCTCGATATCCACGGCCTGTCCCTGGAAGCCACCGAGCGGCTGGTGGATCATGATGCGCGAATGCGGCAACGCAAAGCGCTTGCCCTTCATGCCACCGGCCAACAGCACCGCACCCATGCTGGCCGCCTGACCGATACAGATCGTGCTCACATCCGGCTTGATGAACTGCATCGTGTCGTAGATCGCCAATCCGGCACTGACCACGCCGCCGGGCGAGTTGATGTAGAGCGCGACATCCTTTTCAGGATTATCGGATTCAAGAAACAGCAGCTGCGCTACGACCACATTGGCGATGTAGTCATCGATCGGTCCGACGATGAAGATCACCCGCTCCTTGAGCAGGCGCGAATAGATGTCATAGGAGCGTTCGCCGCGGGCAGTCTGCTCGACGACGATCGGCACCAGGTTCAAACCACGTTCATTCATGTTTCACACCCACGTAAAGGAAAACGCCCCGAGACGACCGGATCCTGGTTCACCCAGGTGGTCACCCTCGCCCTCATTCCGCGGCCAGCGGCGGTGCCACGCCGAGGCCTGATGCAGAAGCTATCAGACCGCACTGCCGGGCGCAGCACCCGTGCAGGGGTTCAGGTATTTTCGCCAAATCCGGTCAGTTCCTTGAACGTGGCGGGCTTGTCGGTGACCTTGACCTGGGTCAGCAGCCATTCGATGGCCTGATCCTCAAGTGCCGCCGATTCGATCTGCTCCATGGCCTCGCGGCTCTGCAGGTACTGGCGCTTGGCCGCTTCCGGGTCCGGATGCGTCGCAACCAGCGCTTCGAGTCGGGCAGCCACGCGCGCGCGCTCAACGCGCAGTGCCTGCGAGCGCACGATCTCGCCCATCAGCAGGCCGAGAGCGACGCGACGTCGGGCGGGTTCCTCATACGGCTCTTTTGGCGGCAGCTGATCAAGCTGCTGAACGCCGGCCCGGCGCAGCATCTGGACCTGCAGCTCGCGGATCTGCTCATCGATCAAGACGCGCGGCAATTCGAGTGGATTGGCCTGATAGAGCGCATCGAGCAGCTGGTTGCGCACCCGAGCGTGAGCCGCCTCGCTGACCTCGCGCTCCATGCTCAGCTGCACCCCGTTGCGCAGCTCCTCCACTCCGCCTTCGCTGACGCCAAAGGACTCTGCAAAGGCCGCATCGACCTCTGGAAGGCTCTGAGATTCGATCTTTGTGACGCTCACCTGGAACACGGCCGCTTTGCCGGCCACCGTCTTGGCACCGTAGTCCTCGGGAAAGCGCGCATCGACCGTCTTGGACTCGCCCACCTGCATGCCGTGCAGCGCCTCGTCGAGTTCCTTCAATACACTGCCGGCACCGAGAATGACCTTCAGATCATCGCCCTTGCCGCCGGGGAACAGCTCCCCATCGATCCTGCCTTCGTAGTTGATCCACACCCGATCGGTCGCGATCGCCGGACGCTCGACCGGTGTAAAAATCGGCTTCTGACGGCGCATGCTGTCAATCATCTGATCGACATCTGCAGCGCTGACGGTCGCGGTCGGCCGCTCCACGGCAATGCTCTCGAGCGGCTGCACGGTGATCTGCGGCAGCACTTCAAAGACCGCGGCATAGCGTAACTCGGAGCCCGGCTCAACCTGCAGGGGCTCAAGGCGTGGACCGGCGGCCGGACGCAGATTCTGCTGGGTCACGGCCTCCGAGAAACTGCGTTCCATCAGATCACTGACCGCCTCCATGTGGACCTGGCTGCCATATTGGCGGCGCACCACCGCCAGCGGGACCTTGCCTTGCCGGAATCCATGCAAGCGCACAGTGCGCGCCAGCTGCTTAAGCCGCTGATCCACCTCACGGCTGACCTGTTCCCCTGGAAGCGTTACTTCCAGGCGCCGTTCCAGACCGTTTACCGCCGTCACCGAGACCTGCATGCTTGATCAATCCTTAAAGAGTAACAAGTAACTTACTGATTAATAAAAACTTAACTCAGCGATCGTGGCTGGTGCGAAAGGAGAGACTCGAACTCTCACGGGTTACCCCACTGGCTCCTAAGGCCAGCGCGTCTACCATTCCGCCACTTTCGCCCGCTAGTCCAGCCGCCAGCGGCCGTTGGCATCCGCCGCGGACCACCCCCGCAAAGGGGCGCGGATTATACCCAATCGGCCTGCCGCAAGCGCCCTGCTCAAGGCCAGGGCACGGGGTGGGCGCCCGCGCTGCACGCAGCGCGGCATTGCAAGCGGTGCGCGCCTCTGGTCGCGCCTGGATGGCGGCCTCGACGGCCGTGGCGCAAACTGACCGAACCCTGCCCGAACGTACCCGCCAGGAGTGGAGGCCGCATGCAAGAACTTACCCGTCGTGACTGCCTGATTGTTGCCGGAGCCGTGCTGGCCAGCCTGCCGCTACACACCGCCGGTGCCACCAGCGGTGTGGCAACGCCCGGTCCGGCCGGCAAAGCCGGCACACTGACGCTCGGCAAGGATCTGAGCGTGAATCGCATGGGATTCGGTGCCATGCGGATCACCGGCAGCGGTATCTGGGGTGAACCGCCAGATCCGGCCGAGGCACGTCAGGTGCTGCGCCGGGCGGTGGAGTTGGGCGTACAGCTGATCGATACCGCCGATGCCTATGGACCGGAGGTCAGCGAACGCTTGATCTACGAGGCCCTGCACCCCTATCGAAAAGATCTGGTGATCGCCACCAAGGGTGGGCTGACCCGACCCGCGGCCGGGCGCTGGGATCATGATGCGAGCCCCGCGCACCTGCGCAGCGCCTGTGATGCGAGCCTCGCCCGGCTGCATCTGGCGCGGATTGATCTCTACCAGCTGCATGCGCCAGACCCGAACGTCCCCTTTGAAGACTCGGTCGGTGAGCTGGCGAAACTACAAAGCGCCGGCAAGATCCGCCACGTCGGGCTCTCCAATGTCAGCGTCGATCAGATTCGCAAGGCCCAGGCGATCGTGCCGATCGTGTCGGTGCAAAACCGCTACAACATCGATGATCGCGGCTCGGATGATGTGCTGCGCTACTGTGAAAGCGCAGGTTTGGCCTTTCTGCCCTGGGCGCCGCTGGCAACCAACAGTCAGGCGAGTGCCGCGACACCGCGGCTGGCGGCGCTCGCAGCGCGCTACAATCTCAATGATCATCAGGCAGCCCTTTCCTGGCTGCTCTCGCGCTCGGCGCGGATGTTGCCGATTCCGGGCACCTCCTCGGTTGATCACCTGGAGCAGAATGTCGCGGCCGCCGCCACGGTGTTCACGCCCGCGGAGATGGCTGCGATCGGATGAGCGCTTGTGAAACTTAAAAGTGAGGTACTCGTGAGGCATGAATGCAAGATCCCAGCAGGGCTCGCGCCTGTGCTACGCCCGGCCCTGCTCGCGCTGGCAAGCCTCGCGGCATTTGGCGCCGGCGGCTGCAGCTCCTGGAAAGGGCCGGAGCTGCGCGAACCGCCGCGCGAATCTGCCAACCTGCCTGAGCCGGTGACTGCCGATGAGCGCACTGCCGAGTGCGCGCGCCTGAGTCTGGATCTGCGACGCAATCAGATCGCGCTGCAGGAAGCCCCCGATACGACGACCTCCCCGATCATCGCGGAAGCCTCCGAAGCAAAGGCAGATCACAACATCGACATCATCAAGAATCGCTACGCGGAGCTGAACTGCGGCGCGCCGGCGGGAAGCACGCCGCCGCTGCCACAAAATAATCTGCCCTGAGGCTTATCGCGCCGCGTTGTGGTGCGCGCTCCAACCATTGACATTGTTTTTCAGGCTGTGACACTAGCGCGCACCGACACAGCAACGAAGTCGAAGATCGCATGAGTGGAACCGTACTGCTGACCGGCGCGACCGGCTTTGTCGGGCGCCAGGTCCTGCAGGTGCTTTTGCAGCGGGGCCGGCAGGTGCGCCTGATCATCCGTCCTGATAAGCAGGCGCCCTCTGATGCAGCCGGCCTGATCGAAGCGCCGCTTCGCACGCCAGATCTTTTCAAGCAAGACGCCGGCTGGTGGGAGCAGGCGTGCCGGGACATCGACACGGTGATCCACCTGGCCTGGTATGCCGAGCCTGGCAAGTACCTCGAGTCTGCACTGAATCTCGATTGCCTGAGCGGCACGCTCGAGATGGCCCGCGGTGCGGCGTGCGCCGGCGTGCGCCGCTGGATCGGTTGCGGCAGCTGCTTCGAGTACGATCTGAGTGCCGGAGTGCTGACGCCAGAGACTCCCTTGCGCCCACTCACCGCCTATGCGGCCGCCAAGGCCGCGGCGTTTCTGGCGCTCGAGCGCTGGCTGCCACTGCAAGGGGTCGAATTTGCATGGTGCCGGCTGTTCTACCTGTATGGCGAGGGCGAGGACGCGCGCCGGCTGGTGCCATACCTGCGGGCGCGCCTGAGTGCCGGAGAGCCGGCGGAGCTGACCCGCGGTACGCAGGTGCGCGACTATCTTGAGGTCCGCGAGGCCGCGCGTCAGATCATCGAGTGCGCCCTGGGCAGCGCGCGCGGCGCCGTGAACATCTGCTCCGGCGTCGGCATCACCGTGCGCGAGCTGGCCGAGCAGATTGCCGATGAATACGGCCGACGCGACCTGCTGCGCTTTGGGGCGCGCCCCGACAACCTGACTGACCCGCCGCGCGTGCTCGGGCAGAGAAGCGAGCTGCGGGCATGAGCGCGAATGAACCCAGCCGGCTGCTGTACGAGCAGCGCCAGCTGCCGATTTTCCAGAATCGGATGTACGACAGCGTTGAGGAAGCGCGCAACTGTCCGCGCGGCGATCTGCAGCTGGTCGAGAACCTGGCTACCGGCCTGGTCTACAACGCGGCGTTCCAGCCCGAGCTGATGCGCTATGACGATCACTACCAGAATGAGCAGGGCGTAAGCCCGCTGTTTCAGGCACACCTTGAAACGGTGGCCAACATCATCGAGCGCCAGATCGGGCGCGGCTCGCTGATCGAAGTGGGCTGTGGCAAGGGTTTCTTTCTCGAGCTGCTGGCGGCGCGGGGCTTTGACATCACAGGGTTCGACCCCACCTACGAGGGCACCAACCCCAGGGTTCAGCATCACTTCTTCACCCCCGGAGTCGGCATACGCGGCGATGCGCTGGTGCTGCGCCATGTCCTCGAGCACGTCCAGGATCCCTACCAGTTCCTCGATCAGCTACGGCTCGCCAATGGCGGCAGCGGTCGGATCTACATCGAGGTGCCGTGTCTGGAGTGGATCTGCCAGCACCGGGTCTGGTTCGACATCTATTACGAGCACGTCAATTATTTCCGGATCCCCGACTTTCACCGCATGTTCGGCACCGTGCTCGAAAGCGGCCACCTGTTTGGCGATCAGTACCTGTATGTCGTGGCCGATCTGGCCTCGCTTCACCCGCCGCAGCGTGATCCAGGCGATGCGCTGCATTTTCCAGCTGATTTCCTCGCCCGTCTGAGCGAACCGAGCGGCACGCCAGGCCGGCCCACGGCGATCTGGGGCGGGGCCTCCAAGGGCGTGATTTTCGCACTGTTGAAGGAGCGCTCGGGCGCCCCTGTCAGTACCGTGATCGACATCAATCCGGCAAAGCAGGGAAAATACGTGGCGGCCACGGGACTGAAGATCCAGACACCGGCCGAGGCGCTGGCGCAGCTGCCTGCAGGCTCCACGATCTACGTGATGAACTCCAACTATCTAGAAGAGATCAGAAATATGTCGGGCAACAAGTATCGCTACGTCGGGGTGGATCATGAGTGATTTTCAGCGCGAGATGGCCGAGCGCATCGCAGCGATGCGTGGTAACCAGGCCTTGTGTGTACCGGCGGCACAGTTCATGGGCGCTTCGATCGCGCCCAGGTATTCCTACAACTTCCAGTGGCAGGGCCGACCGATCATCCAGTACCCACAGGACATGGTCGCGATGCAGGAGCTGATCTGGTCGCTACGGCCGGACCTGGTCATCGAGACCGGCATTGCGCACGGCGGCTCCCTGATCTTCAGTGCCTCGATGCTCGCGCTGCTGGATCTGTGCGATGCCATTGAGGCGGGTGAGTCGATGGACCCGGCAAAGTCGCGGCGCAAGGTGCTCGGGATCGATATTGATATTCGCGCCCATAACCGCGCTGCCATCGAGGCGCACCCGATGGCCTCGCGCATCCAGATGATGCAGGGCTCCAGTGTCGCACCCGAGATCGTTGCGCAGGTGCACACCATCGCCGCGGCCCATTCACGCGTGCTGGTGTGTCTCGACAGCAACCATACCCACGATCACGTGCTTGCGGAGCTTGAGGCCTACGCGCCGCTCACGAGCCTCGGCAGCTACTGCGTGGTCTTTGATACCGTGGTTGAGGACATGCCGAGCGCGGCTTTTCCGGATCGGCCGTGGGGACCTGGAGACAATCCCAAGACGGCCGTGTGGGCCTATCTCAAATCGCACCCGGAATTCGAGATCGACGCCAGCATTCCCGACAAACTGCTGATCACCGTAGCGCCAGACGGCTATCTCAAACGCGTCCGCGCCTAGCCCAAGCGCCTTCAGCTGACTTCGAGGCGGGGCACGGCCGTGACGAAGGAGCCGCCCCAGCTTCGAATGTAGGCCAGCTGCTGCGTGACTTCGGTGCGCAGGTTCCATGGCAGGATCACGACATAGTCCGGGCGCGCCTCGCGCAGCGTCTGCTCAGCGACAATCGGTATGCGGCTGCCGGGCATGAACTTGCCCTGCTTGGCCGGGTTGCGATCCGCCACCAGAGTGATCAGATCGGCGCGCACACCGGCGAAGTTCAGCAAAGTGTTGCCCTTGGCCGCCGCGCCATAAGCCGCCACCCGCTTGCCCTGCGCACGCGCGCGAATCAGGAAGGCCACGAATTCGTCCTTCAGGTCCTCGAATCGGCGCTGACAGTCGGCATAGTACTCGCGGCCCGTAAGACCGGCGGCGACTTCGCGCGCCCGCATCGCGCCGACCGCAGCCGTTGCCTCGCGCTGCCCCGCATCCGTGCGCTGAGCCAGCACCCGCAGGCTCCCGCCGTGCGTGGGAAGCTCCTCGACATCGAACACGGAAAGCCCGGCGGCATTGAAAATGTGCTCCACCGAGGTGAGCGAGAGGTAGGAGAAGTGCTCGTGATAAATCGTGTCGAACTGATTCTCATCGATGAGCCTGAGCAGGTGTGGGAACTCGAAGCTGGCGACACCTGCGGGTTTGAGCAGCTGCGTAAAGCCATGAACGAAGTCATTAACATCCGGCACGTGGGCGAGTACGTTATTGGCCACCAGCAGATCCGCCGCACGGCCCCGGGCAGCGAGGCTGGCGCCGAGGCTGGCCCCGAAGAATTCCTCGATGACTTCGATGCCCTTGCCACGCGCAGCAGCTGCCGTGCTCGCGGTGGGTTCGATACCCAGACACGGGATACCCTTGGCTTTCACGTACTGGAGCAGGTAGCCATCGTTGGAGGCCACCTCAATCAACTGCGAATGCCGGTCCAGGCCCAGACGCGTGATCATCGAAGCGACGAAGCGCTCGGCATGAGCCAGCCAGGTGCTCGAGAAGCCACTGAAATAGGCGTATTCGGCATCAAAGAGCTCGGCGGCCTGGGCAAAGTCCTCGGTTTGGACCAGAAAGCAGACAGTGCACACCAGCACGCGCAGCGGGAACCACTTCTCAGGCTCGCGCAATCCTGCGGCACTCAGATAAGCATTGGACGGTGGCGCACTGCCCAGATCGATCAGCGACAATTCAAGCTCAGCCCCGCAGTGCCGACACTTCACAGCTCAACCCCCTGAAAATCGCCAGCCAGCAGCGGATGAGCGGCATCGCGCGGCGACTGTACATTGATGGGCGCAGGCCAGCTAATGTCGAGCCGTGGATCGCGGGCATTGAGCGCAGCCTCTGCTTGCGCTGCATAGGCGGCGGTGTGCAGATACAACAGTTCGCAATTATCCTCGAGCGTCTGGAAGCCGTGCGCGAACCCGGGTGGAATCAAGAGCGAGTGATGATTGTCGGCGCTCAGACGCTGCGCATGCCAGTGCAGAAAGGTCGGTGAGCCGCGGCGCACATCCACCGCCACATCAAACACCGTGCCCCGCAGGCAACTGACCAGCTTGGCCTCGGCATGCGGGGGTGTTTGATAATGCATACCGCGCACGGTGCCCCGATGCGCGGTCAACGTGCGATTGATCTGCGCAATGCGCTCGCCCGACATGAGCGTCGCGAATTCATCGGCACAATACATGCGCTCGAACCAGCCCCGCTCATCGCGGATCGGCAGCCGTGTGATCAGTTGCAATCCCGCCAACGGAGTGCCCACCACTTCGAAGCGAGCGCTCATTGCGCTGCGGCCTGCTGGTAGGCCTCAATCTGCTCAAGGCTCAGAGTCTGCACGTCGTCGCCGGCAAGCCAGGCCTGGTGCCAGCGAACCGTGTGGCCGAGCGCTTCCTTGAGTGACCAGCGCGGCGCCCAGCCAAGCGCGGTGCGTGCCGCTTCGCTGTCCAGACGCAGCAATCCGGCCTCATGCGGGTGCTCCCCGTCTGAGTCGGCTTCGATGCGGGCGCCTGACCCCCAGAGCCTGGCCACGATTCCGGCCACCTGAGCCACCGTGGCGTCCGCATCCGGACCGGGTCCGAAGTTCCAGGCGCGCGCATAGCGGGTACTTCCGTGGCCTAGCAGTTGGCTTGCCAGCTGCAGATAGCCGGCCAACGGCTCAAGAACATGCTGCCAGGGACGAAGCGCGTTTGGGTAGCGAAGCCGCACCGAGTTGCCCGCGGCAAATGCTCGCAGACAATCGGGCACCAGCCGGTCCACGGCCCAGTCCCCGCCTCCGATCACGTTGCCGGCACGCGCGGTAGCGAGTTGCGGCCACTCGCGACTGAAGAAGCTGCTGCGATAGGAGGCACTGACAATTTCGGCGGCTGCCTTGCTGGCACTGTAGGGGTCGACACCACCGAGCCGATCGCCTTCGCGATAGGCATGGAGCGATTCGCGGTTCTCGTACACCTTATCAGTGGTAATGACGACGAGCGCTCGGACCGAGGAACAGGTTCGCGCGCACTCGAGCACTGCGGCGGTGCCCAGCACATTGGTCGCGAACGTACCTAATGGATCGCGGTAACCCTCGCGAACCAAGGATTGCGCCGCCAGATGAAACACCACCTCGGGCTGGATCTGTTCGAAGCTTGCCTGCAGCCGCCTCTGGTCTGCCAGATCGGCACGCGTATCTGAAGCGAGCAGCCGGCCCACCCCGGCCACCGCAAATAGATTCGGCTCGGTCGGCGGATCGAGGGCATAGCCATGCACCCGCGCACCCAGTTGGTTGAGCCACAAGGCAAGCCAGCTGCCCTTGAAACCGGTGTGCCCAGTGAGCAGCACCGAGCGGCCACGCCAGACATCGACGGGCGGACCCTGTGGCGCGCTCACGATCTGGGTCCCGAGCCGTGACGCAATACGACGCCCGCTGATGATGACAATGACATGCGGCTAGTGTCGCACTGAATTCGGTCGCCACTCAATTCGGCAGCGCATGAGCCCACTAATCAGTTTCGTGCGGTGCCGATCTGGCGCGCACACGCAATCGGCTCAATGAGCTCGCGCCGACTGCTGGAGCTGATAGGCCTTCCAAGCCTCATCTACCAAGTAGGCATGGATGTTGTCGGCGTCGGTCTCTGTGAGCAGATCATCGAAACGCTCCATGCCGGTCGGTGCAACCGCCCCGCGCAGAACGATGTCCTTGAAGGCCAGGTGCATACCCAGCGAGAGCTTGCGCAGGTCGGGCGTGATGCTGGGTCCCAACTCGTGGCAGCGCGAGCATTCCGCGACGAACTTGACCTCACCGGCCCGAATGGCCGCCTGGCTCCCCATACGTGGCGGCGGCTTCGGGAAGGGTTCATCCGGCAGCAGCGGAGGCATCGGTACCGCTGCGCCATCAAGCTTAAAGGCAATAATCCGGTTGATGTTCTGGTACTTGAGCGCCGCACTGCTCGGCGGCGTCGGCCCGACGGTAATCGCTGCCCCACCGTAGCCGACTTGCACGGCGACATACTGCTCCCCGTTCACGGCATAGGTCATGGGCGCCGCCATGATGTGGCTGCCGGTCTGAATGACCTTGAGTACCGCGCCCGTGTCGGCAGCGTAAATCCACAGCTCGCCATTGCCGCGCCCCTGAATCACCAGATTGCCGGCAGTGCTCAGCACGCCGCCGTCAACACCGCGCACGCCCGAGGAGGTCTCATGTTCCCAAATGCTTTGCTCCTTGATGGGGTCCCAGGCGCGCAGTACCTCTCGCACCAACTGGCCATCGCGGGTCGCCTGCAATGCCTTGAGTTCCGGCAACGGTCCGAACAGCGCCTTCATGGAGTCGGCATCGTAGGTTGCATCCGGCGTTATGCCGTTCGCAGTGAAGAAGCCGTCGATGAATTTGACCGAGCCACCGTTGGCACGCAGATCGACCCAGACGTTGGGCGCATCGATGACCGGGATATACACCAGATGTGTCAGCGGGCTGTATGACATAGGGGGCCAGGTGTGTCCCCCAGCCCAGGAAGGGTAGACATTCTTAGGTCCCGTGTACCAATCCGACTGCGCAGTCGGTACCGGCCGCCCGGTCGCAAGATCCACGCCCGAAGCCCAATTAACGTAGGTGTAGTTCTTGGCCGAGAGCAGCTGCCCGGTGCGCCGATCAAGAATGTAGAAGAATCCGTTCTTCGAGGCCTGCATCAGAACGTCACGAGGCCTGCCACCGACCGGTATGCGTGCGAGGATCATCTTCTGCACGGCATCGAAATCCCAGCGATCCTTGGGCGTCGTCTGGTAATACCAGGCCAGGCGACCTGAGTCGGCATGCACGGCGAGAATACTGGCCGTATACAGCGCGTCCAGTCGCGCGCTACCCAGCTGTCGCTGGTCGTAGGGCGCCGCATTGGCGGTCCCGAAATACACCAGGTTCAAATCAGGATCGTAAGCAAAGCCATCCCAGGCCGTGCCACCCCCTTTGTACTCGGGTGGGCGCGCCGGATCCCAGCTCTGGTCGGCCAGAGCAAGCTCGGGATTCTCATAGGGCTCGCCGCGTGCGGGTGGCACCGTGTAAAAGCGCCACTTCAGCTCGCCGCTCTCGAGATCGTAAGCGGATACATAGCCGCGGACGCCGCCGCGACCCATGTCTGATCCGCTGTTACCGATGACCACAACCTCGCCGGCAATCTGCGGCGCTCCGGTACTCGAATAGGGCAAGGAATGATCCGCGATGGTATCGACGTCCCACAGCCTGGTCCCCGTCCGTGCATCGAGCGCGTGCAGGCGACCATCGACTGCGGCGACATAGACGCGGCCTCGCCAGACGGCCACACCGCGATTGACCAGATCACAGCAGGGATTTCGCGCCGCCTGGTAATCGGCCTTCGGATCGTAACGCCACAGTTCCTGACCGGTAGCCGCATCCAGCGCATACACGTAGCCCCAGGTGCCGGAGCTGTACATGATCCCATCCACGACGATCGGGGTGGCTTCCTGCCCGCGGCGCGTACCGAGATCGTACTGCCACGCGAATCCAAGCCGGCCGACGCTGTGTGCATCGATAGTCTTCAGCGGCGAGTAGTAGCTGCCGTTCTGGTCGCGGCCACCAGTAAACCAGTTCTGCGGCTCCGAGTCCGCGTTCCGCAGCCGCGCCGCATCGACGATATGCTGCTTACGGATTTGACTTGCGCGCTCACCCGTTAGGCTATGAATGCTGACTGCGCCGCCGACGCAGGCCAGCGCAATAATCAAGAGAATCAATCCTTCGGATCGGGATATTCGCAAGTGCATCCCTCATTCGGTAGCAAGCGCGCCCGTGGATTGTAGTGGCGCTGCCACAGCGCCAGAGCGGTTTTTCGCTACGCGGCCACCGGGGATAAAATAGTCATGGGCGACACAGGGGCCTCGAAGGGCCTACGTGCCTTCAATAATTCCCGAATGCTGGGCTGATTTCTTGGAATATGGTGGGCCGTGTAGGGATCGAACCTACGACCAAGAGATTAAGAGTCTCCTGCTCTACCAGCTGAGCTAACGGCCCACTTATAAAAATGGGGTGGACGACGGGACTCGAACCCGCGACAGCCGGAATCACAATCCGGGACTCTACCAACTGAGCTACGTCCACCGTCGAATCGTTGGCGCGCCCGGCAGGACTCGAACCTGCGACCACCGGCTTAGAAGGCCGGTGCTCTATCCAGCTGAGCTACGGGCGCAAGCACGCTTGGTTGGTCGGGGCAGAGGGATTTGAACCCCCGACCCTCTGCTCCCAAAGCAGATGCGCTACCAGACTGCGCCATGCCCCGCCCTTAGAACCTGCCGAAGGCCGCCCCTCGCTTCCACCTAACGAGGGCGCGCATCATACGGGGCCGGTCTTGGCAGCGTCAATTTGAGTCCGTCGGCGCCCGACCGGGGGGGCCGGGCAGCCGAGACGGTCGGCAAGTCCCATTCCACGGTTTTGCTGCCAAATCCAGCCCATTTCTTCACCGCCGGCTCGGAAACCGGCGCTTGCAGCGGCGGCAACGACAAGACCCGAGCCCTCCAGCCCGTGCGTATCACAGCGGCAAATTCCCGGTCAAACCTCGGAGGAACGGGCGCCGGGGTGACGCACCGATGCTGCGGCATAATAGACTGCTAGTCTTTAGCTCCATGCCGCAGCGGCAGCGAGCGTATGGGGAGAGGCGCAAGCAATGAAGGCGGTCATACTCGCGGGCGGCATGGGTACCCGGATCTCGGAGGAGACCCACCTGCGGCCCAAGCCAATGATCGAGATCGGTGGCATGCCGATCCTCTGGCACATCATGAAGATTTACTCGGCTTACGGCATCAACGAGTTCGTGATCTGCTGTGGCTACAAGGGCTACCTGATCAAGGAATATTTCGCCAACTACTTTCTGCACATGTCCGATGTCACCTTCGACATCGAACGCAATGAGATGTTCGTGCACGAGCGCAAGGCCGAGGCCTGGCGTGTAACGCTGGTTGATACCGGCGAGACCACGCTGACAGGCGGTCGCCTGGCCCGCGTGGCCCCTTATCTGCGCGATGAGCGCGAGTTTTGCTTCACCTACGGCGATGGCGTGGCCGATATCGACATCGGCCAGCTGCTGGCATTTCACCGCTCGCACGGGCGCGCCGCCACCATCACCGCGGTGCAGCCACCGGGGCGCTATGGGGCCCTCGAACTCTCGGGCCAATCCGTGCGCGGCTTTATGGAGAAGCCCAAGGATGGAAGCGGCTGGATCAATGGCGGCTTCTTTGTCCTCACGCCCCAATGCCTCGACTACCTGAGCGGTGATCAGTGCTCCTGGGAGGCCGAGCCGCTCACACGGCTGGCGAACGAGGGGCAGCTTATGGCCTATCAGCATGCGGGCTTCTGGCAGCCCATGGACACGCTGCGGGAAAAGACCCACCTCGAGCAACTCTGGGCCAGCGGCTCGGCACCGTGGAAAATGTGGCGCTAGCCTCCCTCGGGCGACCTACCGGGCGGGCCTGAAGCGGTGAGCGCAGTCACGATCGGCTTGCCGGTCTATAACGGCGCGCAGTACCTGGAAGATGCGCTAGGTACGCTGTGTGCCCAGACTTTCCAGGATCTGACCATCCTGGTTGCCGACAACGCCTCGAGCGACAGCAGCGCCCAGATTATCGAGCGCTGGGCAGCTCGTGATTCACGCATCCGTGTACACCGGCATGCCACCAACATCGGCGCCTTGCCCAATTTTCGCTGGGTGCTTGAACAGGCAAGCTCCCCCTGGTTCATGTATGCCGCCCACGATGATCAGTGGGGCGCTGCTTGCGTGAGCGAGCTGTTCGCTGCAATCACCAAGCAACCGGGCCTGGAGATTGCAATCCCGAAAATGGTGAACTTTCAGGATGCGATCGAGCTGCCCTCCAAGATCAGGCCCTACCCGGAACGGATCGGCCGGCTCGCGATGCGGGGGCGTGTGAGCCTCGCCCTGCGGCGCTCGCGACCCGGGTGGATCTATAGCCTGTTCTCACGCCAACGACTGCTGGCGGCCATGCAGGCGGCGCAGGCCCTCGAGCAGCCCTGGGGTGAAGATGTGCTGGCGCTGCTGAATGTGCTCCTGCATGGAGGCATTACCGGCAGTAATGCCGCCCTCTACTACCGGCGATCGACGCCGCAATCTGCTGCGAGCTACCGGCCCAAGAGTGCCGCCGAGCACTTTGCGCTATACCGCAAGTTCCTGTGCCTGGCTTTTCGGGCTCTCGAGACTGCGCCCTTTTCCAGACTCGAGCGTCTGAGCCTGACGCCCGCCCTGCTGCGTTATGCCCGCTACGTCGGCAAACCCACGAGCATCCTGAAGGCCGCTGTCCGCGAGCGCCTGCACAGCAGTTCCGCTGCCTAGTTCGCTGATGTCAATCGCGGCAGCTTGGAGTAGAGTCGGGGCTGCAGGGTGGATACCGCGCGCAGCGTAGAAACACTAGCTGCCGCATTGCCTCCGCCCCGTGAGAGGCTCATGAGAAGCACTCCGCTGGCAGGTCTCGGAAAACCGATCACTGCGCTATTCGCTGCAGCGCTCGTGCTGCTGCTGTTCCCGCTGCAAAGCATCAGCATTCCGACCGCACCCCAGGCCACTGAAGAACTCTCGGAAATCGTCGTTCAGGCACTTGAGCCGCGTTATGTCGCGCCCACGCGCCGTGACCGGATTGGACGTATCTGGGCTCCAGTGCTGATCAATGGCAAGGGGCCGTTCCGGATGGTTCTGGATACCGGCGCCAACCGCTCAGGCGTCACCTCTGATGTGGCCGAAGCGCTCGGGTTGCCGCCCGATGCATCGCGCCAGGTCATGCTGCGCGGCGTAACCGGGAGCGCGGCAGTGCCGACGATCCAAGTGGATTCACTCACCGTGGGCGACCTGTTGCTGACGCCGGTGATATTGCCGATCGTCAGCGACGCACTCGGTGGCGCTCAGGGCGTCCTCGGCACCGAAGGCCTGCACGACAAACGTATCTTTATCGATTTCAAGAATGACCTGATCAGCATTTCGCGCTCCAGGAATGAGCCCCCGCACGCCGGCTTCGTCACGATCCCGCTTGAGCACCCGGAAACGGGCCTGTTGATGTTCCATGCGCGGGTGGGCGGTATCCGGGTGCTGGCGATCATTGATACTGGCGGCCAGGCGACTATCGGCAACGAGGCGATGCGTAACGCTCTCAAGCGTCGCAGTGCGGTTGGCGACCACGAGGAGATTGAGGGCGTCACGGCGGATGTGCAAAGTGCCGAGGGGTTTCGCAGCCCCATGATCGAACTCGGGACGCTGGAGGTACGCGGCGAACGCATCTGCTATGGCGACATGCACATCTTCGAGCACTGGAATCTCACGCAGGAGCCGACCTTGCTGATCGGCATGGATACGCTCGGGCTGCTCGACACCTTCATCATCGACTATAAACGGCACGAGGTGCAGCTGCGCGTCCGCGAGGTACCCGGTCAAGGGTTTATCCGGCGTAGCTGAGCGGCCGACGCGCGGCTGATATTCAGCTCCGGCGCCAGAGGGTTTTGCCCCCAGACTGATCCTCGAGCGTGATTCCGGCATCACTCAGGTGCTTGCGGATCCGATCCGCTTCCGCAAAATCCCGATTTGCGCGTGCCGCAAGGCGTGCCTTGATGTGCGCCTCGATCAGCTCATCGCCAATCTCGCTCTTAGCATCCGGCGTGTCGGCAAAATCGGCCGTGTGGGCCTGGAACCATGCCTCGGGCGTGGCAGTGAGCACGCCTAGAATCCCTGCCAGCGAACGCAACTCTGTGCCAAGCGCGCCTGCTGCTGCCTCATCCCCGGTGGCCCGGGCCGAATTGATATCTCGCGCCAGGCCTTGCAGCACTGCAAAGGCTTCTGGCGTATTGAAATCATCATCAAGCGCCGCCTCAAAGGCCGCGCTCGCCGGGCCGCGGCTCAGCTGCCCATCCGCGGGGAGCCCGCGCAGGGCCGTGTACAGGCGCGTCAGTGAAGCATCGGCCTGCTGAAGCTGTACAGTGCTGTAGTTGATCGGGCCGCGGTAGTGGCTGAGCAGCAGGAAGGTGCGCAGCACCTCCGGATGGCGCAGCCGCGGCAGCAGCTCGCGGATCGTGAAGAAGTTGCCCAGTGACTTGGACATCTTCGTGTCATCAACGGTAAGGAACCCGTTGTGCATCCACAGGTTCACGAAGGCATGGCCGCTCGCGCCGCAGGACTGCGCAATCTCATTCTCGTGATGCGGGAACTTCAGATCCATGCCGCCGCCATGGATGTCGAAGTGCTCACCGAGCAGCGCCTTGGACATCGCCGAGCACTCGATATGCCAGCCCGGACGGCCAGCACCCCACGGTGACTCCCAGGCCGGCTCTCCAGGCTTGGCCCGCTTCCAGAGCACGAAATCGAGCGGGTCGCGCTTGCTCGGGTCCACCTCGACGCGCGCACCGGAGCGCAGATCCTCCAGCCGCTTGCCCGAGAGCTGGCCATAGCCGGGGAAGCGCGCGACCGCATACAGCACATCGCCATCAGGTACCGCATAGGCCAGGCCGCGCTCGAGCAAGGTAGCGATCATCGCCAGGATGCCCGGAATGTGTTCGGTAGCGCGCGGTTCGTGATCGGGCGGCTCGACGCCGATTGCGGCACAGTCCTCGCGCATCGCGCCGATGAAGCGTTCAGTCAGCGCACCGATCGGCTCGCCAATTTCGGCGGCGCGCCGGATGATCTTGTCGTCAATGTCGGTGATGTTGCGCACGTAGTTCACGTGGTAGCCACGGTGGCGCAGATAGCGGCGGACCATATCGAAGACCACCAGGAATCGTGCGTGTCCGATATGGCAGAAGTCGTACACGGTGATGCCGCACACGTACATGCCCAGGTGCCCGGCCCGGATCGGTGTCAGCGGCTCTTTTTGCCCGCTCAGTGTATTGAATATTCGCAACATCGCTTAAGTCCGAAAACTCCGTGAATCACCCTACCATCGCCAGCAGACGCGCTCGCGCACAGTCTGCCCCCATCAGGCCGAGCAGTGGCGCAAGCTCCGGCCCGTGCAATCGCCCAGTGAGCGCCGCGCGTAGCGGCCGAAAGAATGCGCCGCCGGTGCGGCCGCTCGCAGCGCGCATCACGCCCAGCTGCGCTGTCTGTCCAATGCTCGCGGCGATCGCCCGAAAGAACTCAGCTCCGGCTGCCTGCGCTTCGGCGAGTGCGTCGGCCTCGAATTCCAGCGGCCCGCCAAAGGCCACGTTGCACCAGGAGCTGACTTCTTCGGCAGTGATCAGGTTCGGACGGATCGCGGCCACGAAGGCCGCGCGCCGCTCCACAGGCTCCGCGGCCGGCAGCCACGGGTCAAGCCACTCCAGCGCCGCCTCGGGGCTGAGCGCGCGCACCCACTCGCCCTGCCAGTGGCGCAGCTGCGAGAGCTCGAAGTGGGCGCTCGAACCCTGCAGATGTGCTTCGGAAAAGTGCGCTGCCATCTGCTCCAGGCTGAGCAGCCCGAGCGCCGGGCTCGAATGGCCCAGCCTGAACAGGTGATTGCAGACGGCCTGTGCCGAGTAACCGGCGTCGCGCAGTTCCCGAGCGCTCAAGGCCCCATTGCGCTTGGACAGCGGCGCGCCATCGGAGCCCGTCAGGAGCCCCAGATGCCCGTAGCGTGGCGCAGCCAGTCCGAGTGCCGCAAGCAGCAGCAGCTGTCGCGGGGTGTTGGTCAGATGATCATCCCCGCGCAGCACCTGGGTAACGCCCATCAGCGCATCATCCACAGCGTTGCAAAAGAAGAATGCGGCCGTACCGTCTTCGCGCCGGATGATGAAATCCCCGATCTCATCGCTTGCCATGCTCTGCCGGCCATGCACGAGATCATCAAATTCAACCTGCACGCCCTCTGGCACCAGAAACCGCAGCGTCGGCTTCAGGCCTGCAGCGGCGCGTGCCGCGCGCTCGCTGGCATCCAGCGCACGGCAGGTGCCGGCGTAGCGCGGCGGGCGGCCGGCATTGAGCTGCGCCAGGCGTGAGAGATTCAGTTCAACCGGCGTGCAATAACAGGGATAGGCCAGATGCCGTGCCTCGAGCTGGGCGTACAGCGGTGCGTACAGTGAAGCGCGCTCCGACTGGCGCCACGGGCCACCCGGGCCGTCCCGATCAGGTCCTGCATCCCAGTGGATCCCAAGCCAACTCAGATCAGCGAGCAGCTGTGCGACGTGCGCCTCCTCAGTGCGTTCGGCATCCGTATCCTCGATGCGCAACACCAGAAAGCCGCCGTGGTGACGGGCCAGCAGCAGATTAAATAAAGCCGTGCGCACATTCCCCAGGTGCAGCTCGCCGCTGGGGCTTGGCGCAAAGCGCGTTACGAAGGCCTCTGACATCCGTACAATGGTACGGTAATCAGCCGTCGCGGGCGAAGCACGTTGAGCACATTGTTTGTCTCGGATTTACACCTCGACGCCGCCTGGCCGCGCGCCATTGAGCAGTTTCTTGGTTTTCTGGAAACCACTGCACCTTCGGCCGACGCCCTGTATGTACTGGGCGATCTGTTCGAGGCCTGGATCGGCGATGATGACCCGGACCCGAACCGTGCCCGCGTCTGTGAAGGCCTGCAACGGCTGGCCCAGCGCGGCGTACCCTGTTTTGTGATGCACGGCAATCGCGATTTCCTGCTGCAGTCGGGCTTTGAGGCGCGCACTGGCTGCCAGCTGCTGCGCGATCCGACGGTGATTGATCTGTATGGCGAAGCGGTGCTGCTGACGCACGGTGATGCGCTGTGCACGCGCGATCAGGCCTATCAGCATCTGCGCTCGATCGTGCGCCGCCCGCGTTGGCAGCGACGCTTCCTGCGACTGAGCGTCGCCACGCGCCGCGCGCTCGCTGAGGCAGCGCGCGCCGGCTCGCGCGAGCACACCGGTATGCAGCCCGGGGAGATCATGGATGTGACTGAAGGCGCCGTGGCCGCGGCCATGCGAGCGTGTGGTACGCGCCTGCTGATCCACGGGCACACCCATCGACCTGCAATTCACGAGCTGACACTTGATGGTGCTGCGGCGCGCCGCATCGTGCTCGGGGCCTGGTACGAGCAGGGCAGCTGCCTCGTCTGGGATCGAGAAGGCTACCGGCTCGAAGATCTGGGTCCGGGTGGCCCTGAGTGAAATCGCAGCAGATCCTCGGTCGTTGTAATCAGCTCAGCCTCCACGGCTGAGAAGGCCGCCAGACGTTCGGTCAGGGCAGTGTCCGACGCTCCACCCTGCCAGGCCCAGCGCAGGTAGAGCTGCGCATGGCGCGACTCGACCGGCTCAAGCTCGGCGTAGAAGCTCCCCATCGGTGGCGGCAGGCGCGTGGCCAGCAGCTCGAAGCGCTCGCAGGAGCGTGCTTCGATCAACGCCGCAGTCAGCAACAGGTCGATCCGCCGCTGCGGTTCACGCGGCGCGATCAGCGCTCGCAGCGAGCCGGCGTAGCGCGCCGGTCGCAGGCGCCTGAAGGGTACCTGCAGCTCGCGTTGCAGACGCGTGACCTGCTCGAAGTGCCGCAACTCCTCACGTGCCAGACGCGAAAGCGCCAGATTTTGTTGCTCGAACTCGGGGTAGGCAAAGATCAGCGCCAGAGCGCTCGAGGCCGCCTTCTTCTCGCAGGCGGCGTGATCCAGCAGCAGCTCCTGCCAGTGCTCGCAGGCAGCCTCGACCCAGGCGGCCGGAGTCGGCGCCGCCAGCAGCTTGAGGCTCATGAACCGCTGATCCTCTCCAGCCAGCTGCGACGGGCAGCGCCGATGGCGGCAGCAGCGGCGGCGGCATCGGCGAAGCGATCGCCTGGACTCTTGGCGAGCAGCCGCTCAAGCACTGGTTGCAGCTCCATGAGCGGCTCGGGCAACTGCGGGAGTGGTGCATTGGCATGCAGGTAAAGTACGGTCATCGGATTGTCGGCTACGTAGGGTTTGCGCGCCGTCAGCATCTCGTAGAGCAGGATGCCGAGGCTGTAGAGATCAGTGCGCTCATCAACCACCCGGCCATGTCCCTGCTCCGGGCTCATGTAGTGCGGCGTGCCGAAAATAAGCCCCTTGTCGGTCAGATCCAGTTCGAGCGCCGCCTGCTTGGCAAGCCCGAAATCGATCAGTGCAACCTGATGGGCGGTGCGCATCATAACGTTGCCGGGCTTCAGATCGCGGTGCAAGATGCCGGCGGCGTGAATGGCGGCCAACACTTCGGCCAGCTGCTCGGCGATCTCCAGTGCCTCGAGCGGCGAGAGGCCCGGGGTCATCCGGCGGCGCAGATCACCGAGCGGAAAGTACTCCATCGCAAGGTAGGCATGATCATCGGCGACCCCGAGTTCATAGAGACGCACGATGTCGGGATGCTGCACGCGCTCGGAGATCTGGTATTCCTGCAAGAAGCGCTCGAAGGAGCGATCGGCGCCGCTCTCATCGCGCTGCGATGGGGTCACCTTCAGCGCCACCAGCGCTCCTGCCTTCTCGCTTTCGGCCAGATACAGGTGCGAGGTCGAGCCGCGCGCCAGCAGGCGCGCGCGCCGATAACCGGGAATGCGCGCATCGCCAAACCGATGGGATTCCAGGGCCTGGGCCGAAACCCGCCAGTCGGCCAGCGCCCGTCGCTGCCGCAGGGAGGCCGACTCGATTGCTGCAATCAGCTCCCGATGCGCTATGCGTTTGCGTCCCGTGACCGCGAAGGCGCCCCAGCTCATCGCCGACTCCTGCAGGCGGCTGCCGGGCTCGGCATCGGCCAGGAAGATAACCGGCGCGAAGCCCTTGCGGCCGGCCAGCTGATGCAGCCAGTCGAGCCCCTCGCCGCCCGGCCAATGCTGCGCGAGCAGTACCGCATCGTACCCCTGCGCCAGAAACTCATCGGGAATCACCCCGGAGCGGGTCGGCGGATGGGCACTGATCAGCGCCTCGGGCCAGCGACAGCTGACATGATGACCAATCAGCGCGCACAGCTGCGGATCCTCCTCGATCAGAAGCAGGCGCATGCTGGTGGCTCGTCCGCGCGGCATGGGCGCTCAGGCACCGAGCAGGCGCGCGCTGCCGCGCGCACCGAGCTCGCCCACAGCCATGTTGAGGCCAATCACCAGGAACTGGGGCGCCGCAGTCGCCTGGCCGGCACCGTAGAGCAGATCCCCGGCCGCTTCGAGCAGCGCCAGGCCCCGCCCGGCGCTGAGTTCGGTTTCAACATCCAGGCCCGCCACCGCCATGCGCGCACAGCTATTGCCATCCACCAGCACCCCCTCGGCCACCTGCGATCCGGGCCCGATCGGGCTCGGCTCCCGGCCGCAGCGGGCAGCCAGCAGCAGCAGCTCTTCGCGACCGGCCAGCAGGCGCGCTGCCACCATCGCCAGCCGCGTCAGCGGCGCCACGCCCTGCACTTCGCTGCTCCAGCTGGCACGCCACAACTGCAATCCTGGCGGCCCTATCCCTAAGCTGTGCGCGATACGCACCGCCGACTCGTGCGGAGGCTCCTCAAGCACGCCCTGCCAGCGCGCGCTGGTGCCCGCGTTCTCCGCGCACAGCGCCGCAGCGGCCGGCTGCTCAGCTGACGGCAGCAGTACCAGTCGGGTATAGAGTTCCAGCAGTAATTGCCGCCGCGGATCACTCACGGCTGCCGTCCAGAGCCGGGCCGCTTCAGGCGCCGCCGACCACTTTAAGCGGTCCGCGGCCCAGCGAACGCCGACGCATCTTGGCCTCATCGGAGCGCGCGCGTTTGAGGCGATCGAGGTATTCGGGCGTGATATCGCCGGTGACGTACTCACCGGAGAAGCAGGAGGTATCGAATTCGACAATCTTGGCATTGTCATGCTGGCAGGCGGCCACCAGATCGCTTAACTCCTGGTAGACCAGCCAGTCGGCGCCGATCAGGCGCGCCACTTCCTCTTCGCTGCGCCCCGCGGCCACCAGCTCACTGGCGGCCGGCATGTCGATGCCATAGACGTTCGGGTAGCGCACCGGCGGCGCGGCCGAGGCGAAATACACCTTGCGGGCACCCGCCTCACGCGCCAGCTCGATGATCTGCGCCGAGGTGGTGCCGCGCACGATCGAGTCATCCACCAGCAGCACGTTCTTGCCGCGAAACTCCAGATCAATGGCGTTGAGCTTGCGGCGCACTGAGCGCTCGCGCTGCTCCTGCCCCGGCATGATGAAGGTGCGGCCGATGTAGCGATTCTTGTTGAAGCCTTCGCGGTACTTGATGCGCAGCTTCTGCGCCATCTGCAGCGCGCTCGTGCGGCTGGTGTCGGGCACCGGGATGACCACATCGATATCGTGATTGGGGTGCTCGCGGCGGATTTTCTCAGCCAGCCGCTCGCCCATGCGCATTCTGGCGCGGTACACCGAGATATTATCGATGATGGAATCGGGTCTTGCGAAATACACGTACTCGAAGATGCAGGGCGTATGGCGCACGGTGCTGACACATATCTGCGAGTGCAGGCGGCCCTGCTCATCGATAAACACTGCCTCGCCCGGTGCCACATCACGCACCAGCTCGAAGGAGAGCATGTCGAGAGCCACATTCTCCGAGGCCAGCATGTACTCAGTGCCGCGCGGCGTGTGCCGCACGCCAAGCACCAGCGGACGGATGCCATTGGGATCGCGAAATCCGAGCACACCGTGGCCGATCACCATCGCCACTACGGCATAACCGCCGCGGCAGCGGCGATACACGGCGCTTGCGGCCGCGAAGATGTCCGCCGGTGTGACACGCGGCGTGCCGACCCGCTGCAGCTCGGAGGCGAATACGTTCAGCAGCACTTCGGAGTCCGACTGGGTGTTGAGGTGGCGCCGATCCTCGCGCGTGATCACTTCGGCGAGCTCCGAGGCATTGGTCAGATTGCCGTTGTGGGCCAGACAGATGCCGTAGGGCGCATTGACGTAAAAGGGCTGGGACTCGGCCGCGTTGTCACAGCCGGCAGTCGGATAACGCACATGGCCTATGCCGACATGGCCGCGCAGCTCGAGCATGTGATGCTGTTCGAAGACATCGCGCACCAGACCCTGGCCCTTGCGGACGAACAGCTCGCCCTCCTCCGAGGTCATGATGCCGGCGGCATCCTGCCCGCGGTGCTGCAGTACCGTTAAGGCGTCGTAGAGACGCTGGTTGACGGGACCGGATCCGACAATGCCGACGATGCCGCACATGAAGCTTCGACTCCTTGAGAGAAAGCCCCGCTTGAGTACGGGACGCCGACTATCCGTTCAGTGAATCCCAGGACCGGGCAGCGCGAGCCTAGCCTTGCACGAAGATTTTACGCTCTCCGACCACCGCGCGCAGCACATTACCGGAGCGCTCGGCGTACGGGATCAGCAGTGAGTGTCGATACCACTCCTCCTCGTTCAGGCGCACGGCGTGGCAGAGAATCGCCAGCACGCCCAGTACGACGACGCCGCGCACGAGCCCAAAGAGGAAACCAAGCAGTCGATCAACGCTGTTGAAGATCGAGAGGCGCACGTAATGCGAGGCGATGGCACTGATTGCCATGGCGATCAGCAGCACGCCAACAAAGATCAGTACCCGCGCCGCCCACGGACGCACCGCCGGATCAGCGAGCGCTCCACCCAGGTGCGGCTCGAGCATGTCGGCGAAGTTCCAGGCGAGCCACACGCCGGCGACCCAGGCGATCAGTGAGATCGCTTCGCGCAGCAGGCCACGCATCAGCCCAGCGAGTCCGGAGCCCACCAGCACGATCAGGAAGAAATAATCGGCCCAATTCATTGTCAAATCCGTCGCCGGGCACTCCCGGCCTTGCAGAGACCCGCGAATATTACCGCACCGACCGCCTGCACCTTAAAGTTCCTGCACCCTCAAGGTGTGGTGCCGATCACGCCTTTGAAACCCAGCTGTAGCAGATGCTGGCGCAGGCTCTCGGCCGTCGCCATATCGGGCACTTCCAGCGTCCGCACGCGGTAGTAACCACGCGCATCCGGCCCGACAACAACGCTCTTTACGCCCTTAGCGGCCAGCTTCTGGGCCATGTGGCGGGCATTGTCGGCCTGCTGGAAGCTGCCCACCTGTACGGTCCAGCCCACCTTGCCTGCCGCTGGCGCGCCTGGAGCGCTATGTGCACTCGCGCCAGCAGCGTGCGCTGTGGGTGTTGGGGTATGAGCCACGAGCGCGGACGCATGTTCGGCCGCTAGCGCGTGCTCGGCTGAGGCCGATGGGCTCGGCGCCGGCGCCGCGACACCGCTCGAGAGCGCCGCCTCGCTGCCTGAATCGGCCGGCGGCGGTCGCACAGGCTCGGGGCTAGAGGCTGCGGTCGGCGGCGCCTGAGCAGTGTCGCCCGCAGCAGCAGACAGCACCGGTGCAGTCGTGGGTCCATGCTCATCGAGATTCAAGGTGTAGCTGCGAACCGGAGCCCCGTTGGGCGCCGCGGGAAGCTGCGCGGGTCGCTGCGCCGGCCGCCCCTGAAACATCTCCGGCACGATGAGTACAACCAAAGCCACGAGGATGGCTGCGCCGGTCAAGCGCTGTTTCAGCCGGTCTTCCAATGCCACCGCAACCTCATCCTGAAAGGAGTGCCCAGTATAGCCCAAGCGCCTCGAGCGCCGGCCCCACGGTGTGGAAGGAGCCGAAGACGACGATGCGCTCGCCCGCGCGACCCAGCACGCGCGCGCGCGCGCAACCGGCGGCGATGCTCGGGGCTTCCTCGATCGTTCCGCGCAGCGAACCAAAGCGCGCTCGAAGCTCCGCCGCGCTCAGGCCCCGTGGCTCTTGAATCCCGCACAGAATCCAGTGATCGATATGCGCATCCAGCCGCTGCGCGACGCCGCCAGCATCTTTGTCTGAGAGCATTCCAACCACAGCAATGGTGCGTGCACGCCGCGCGCGTGCGGCCAGCTCGCCGGCCAGCACGGTTGCGGCCGGTACGTTATGGGCCACATCAAAAATCCACTCCACCTCGCCGGCAATCACCTGCAGCCGTCCTGGCAGCCGTGCCTGCATCAGACCCTGCTCGATGGCTGTGCGCTGCGGTGCCCGGCCCGCGAACAGCGCCCGGAGTGCGGCCAGGGCTGTGGCGGCGTTGCGATACTGGATCTGGCCGCTCAGGCCGGGCGCTGGCAAAGCCCGCAGCTCGAAGCCTGCGGCCGGCTCGCGATAATCCCAGCTGCCGTCATCATGAACCTGCCACTGAAACTGCTCGCCCGCGGTGCGCACTGAGCATTCGAGCTCTGCTGCGCGCTCGCGCACGCTCGAAGGCATGTCGGCGTTGCCCAGTACGACGGGTTGCCCGCGGCGGAAAACGCCGGCCTTTTCACGCCCGATCTGCTCGAGCGTGGCTCCAAGCCAGTCCATATGATCCAGGCCCACCGAACACAGTACGGCGACATCGGCATCAATAATATTGGTGGCATCGAGGCGCCCGCCAAGGCCCACCTCGAGCACCATCGTGTCCACGGCAGCGGCACGAAACAACTCCAGGGCCGCGAGTGCGTTGTATTCAAAGAATGTCAGCGGCTCGCTGCCGCGCGCCGCCTCGATACGCTCGAACGCACCCAGCAATGCCGGCTCTTCGGCCTCGACTCCGTCGATGCGGATACGCTCGCTGTAGCGCACCAGGTGCGGAGAGGTGAACAAGCCCGTGCGCGCGCCGTGGGCGCTCAGGAGCGAGGCCAGGAACGTGGCCGTGGAGCCCTTGCCGTTGGTACCGGCGACGATCACCGCCGGGCAGCGCGCCGGCAGCAACCCGAGCCTGGCCGCGACCCGCGCCACGCGCTCGAGTTCCAGGGCGATCGTTTTGGGATGCTGGCGCTGCTGGTAGTCAAGCCACTCGGGCAGCGTGAGCCCGAGACCCGTCAAGCCGCCTCGAGCGGTGCGCGTTTCTGCAGCAGCCGCAACAGCACTGCGAGGCGCTCGCGCATGTCGCGTCGGTCGATGATCAGATCAATGGCTCCGTGCTCGAGCAGAAACTCACTGCGCTGGAAACCCTCCGGCAGTGTTTCGCGCACCGTCTGCTGAATCACGCGCGGGCCGGCAAAGCCAATCAGCGCCCGCGGCTCGGCGATATGCAGATCCCCGAGCATGGCGAGGCTCGCCGAGACGCCGCCGGTGGTCGGATCGGTCATCACCGAGACAAAGGGCAGACGCGCCCGGGCAAGGCGCGCCAGCGCCGCACTGGTCTTGGCCATCTGCATCAGCGACAACAGCGCCTCCTGCATGCGAGCACCGCCGGTGGCCGAGAAGCACACCATCGCCGAGGAATCCTTGATGGCTCGATCAACGCTGCGCTTGAAGCGCTCGCCCACCACCGAGCCCATTGAGCCACCCAGGAAGGAGAATTCGAAGGCACACGCAACCAGGTCCTCACCGTGGAGCTTGCCAGCCATCGCGATCAGCGCATCCTGCTCACCGGTGCTCTTGTGCGCCTGGGTCAGTCGATCGCGATAGCGCTTGCTGTCCTTGAACTTCAGCGGATCTTCAGGGCGAATGTTGGCGCCAATCTCCTCGGTGCTCTCCGGATCGAGCAGCGCCAGCAGTCGCGCGCGCGCGCCAATGCGCATGTGATGCGAGCACTTTGGGCAGACATTGAGATTGCGCTCAAGCTCGGCGCGATAGAGCACCGAATCGCAAGCTGGGCACTTGATCCACAGGCCTTCGGGCACCGAGCGCGAGCGCCGCTCGGTCTTGATGCGCGAGGGCACGATCTTTTCAAACCAGGACATCTCTAACCGTCCGTATCGCGGCTGCCTTTGAGGCCGCCGATGATAGCCGAATCATCGAGCTCTGCCTCGGGCAGGCCGAATGCCGCAGGGTAGCGGATTTGCCACAAATACAGCCCGTGCGCCGCTGCCGTGGCCTCACCGGTGCTGCGCTGGCGCGACTCGAGCTGCGCCAAGGCTTGTTCAGGTGGCGCATCGCCGACCCCTACCGCGACCAGCAGGCCGACAATGTTGCGCACCATGTGATGCAAGAAAGCGTTGGCGGTGACTTCCACCGTGAGCCATTCGCCTGCTCTTGAGACCGTGAGTTGCTCAAGCCGGCGCACCGGCGAGCGGGCCTGGCAGGCCGCGGCACGAAAGGCACTGAAATCGTGCTGCCCGAGCAGATGCAGTGCGGCCGCCTGCATGCGGCCGGCATCGAGTGGCCGATACACGCACAGTGCGCGACCGGCGGCGAGCGCCGAGCGCGCAACGCGATTGAGAATGATGTAGCGGTAGGTGCGGCTCAGTGCCGCGAAGCGGGCATGAAAGTGCGCCTCGACCGGGCGCGCCCAGCACAGGCTGATATCGGCCGGCAGGTAAGTATTCGAGCCCAGGACCCAGGCGCGCGCGGAGCGCACCGCTTGCGTATCAAAGTGGGCGATCTGGATCCGGGCGTGTACGCCGGCGTCGGTACGGCCGGCAGCCGTGAGCGCTACCGGTGTGTCTGCCACGCGCGAAAGCGTGCGCTCAAGGGTCTCCTGAACCGAGGGCGCATCATCCTGCCGCTGCCAGCCACAGTAGGCGCGCCCGTCGTATTCGATGCCGATGGCGATCCGGCCCATCGACGCCCCTGCGGCCGGATCAGCCGGGGAGCGAATCAATCAGGCGGCGCGCTTCCTGCTTTTGCGACACGGAGCCTTCGCTGAGCACTTCCTCAAGGATATTGCGGGCCCCTTCGGGATCCCCCATGTCCATGTAGGCACGCGCCAGATCCAGCTTGGTGCCTACTTCGCTCAGCGTCGCCGGCTCAAGTTCGGGCAATGCAATCTCGCCCGGCTCAAAGCGGTGCGTGGCTTCGAACCCAGGCTCGGCCTTCACGTTCTGCGTGCCGACATCAAGATCGAGCATGCCGTTCTTGGTGATATTGCCGGTCGCACTCAGGTCCAGATCGATCTTGTGGGCCTCAAGCTTCAGCGCCTCGAGCTCGCCGGTCAGACCGGTGTCATCGCTCTGCGTACGGGAAATCTGCGTGACCATGACGGTCGGGGAATCGCCCTGAACCGCCGGCAATACCCCGGACAGATCATGGTCACTGAAAAGCCAGGTGCCGCTCTCGCTGGGAGCGAGCTGGTCAACCTGCTTGGTGTCGCCACGCGCGTGCTCGGCGCGCGCCAGCAGCTGGTGGGTCTCGCCATCTGTACGGGTGATCAGCGTCGGGGATTCGGAAGTCGAGCCGCTGTCTGAGCCCAGGGTGTCCGGGTCATGCAGGTCGAGCCCCAGATCATCAATCGGCAATTCCGCGGTCTGGTCTGCACCCGGCGCGCCGGGACGGAACAGTACATCGAGTTTCTGGCGAATCGTCGGGCTGTCTTCGCCCGCGAGCGCCGGCTGTTCGATGGTCGGTGCATCCGGATCGAGACCGGCCAGTTCCAGCGTCACCGTCTTTTGCGACATTTCGCCGCTGCGCGGCATCTCGCGCGTCGAACCGGTCTGATCAGAGCCACGGGCCGGGTCATCGAGCACGAAGTCCATGCCAGTGTCCCCGAGGCGGCGCGATTCGCCGGTCGGATCCTCGGCGCCGAGCGCCGCACCCAGGTCCAGATCCACACCGCCGGGGGCGCCGGCGCTGCCGGGGCTGCGCTCGCGGATGACCGTGGGCTCGCCCAGCAGGTCGAAATCCACCCGGTTCTGGCCGCCCTCGAGGTTCAGGTCCACGCCGGCGCTGGCTGCGCCGGGCAGAGCACCACTGTTGGCGAACAACGCATCATCGGGCGCGATCTGGCGTCCCATGATGACAATCTTTTCCCACTCTCCAGGCAATGCCTGGGCGCGGCTGCTCGAGAGCTCGCGCGCTAACTGCAGGAACTGCTCCTTGTTGCCCCAGACGAAGAAGACCTCAAGCAGCTTGAGCTTAAGATCGCGCCGTTGCGGCTCGCGAGAGATCGCGATGCGTACCAGATCAGCGGCCTGGTCATACAGACCGTAGGCCATGTGGAAATCGGCCTCGGCCAGCGGATCGCCACCCTGATCGATGTTGACAGCGCCGGTCTCGGAACTGACCGCATCATCGACCGCAACTGACTTGGCATGGGCGCCGTCCAGACCCTGCGGCTGGGCGTGCGTGCCGGACTCCTCAACGAGGAACGAGGACTCCTGCGGCTGCGCCAGCGTGCGCAGCGGCTGCGTCGTCACATCGACCGGACGCCCGCGCGTGGCCGAGGGGGCTTCGAATGACTTCTCGGACAAACGATCCAGTGAGCGACCAAATTCTTCATCGCGTCGGGCGCGCAGCTTGCGCCAGCCAAACATGGCGCCCAGCAGCACCACGATCAGGATCAGGGGCAGCATCCAGTTGTCTTCGAGCCAGTCAATGATCGAACCCCCGCCGGCGGCCGGAGCCGTGCTCGCAGGCTTGGTGGCGGCAGGCTTGGGAGCCGCCGTCGTAGTCGCCGGCGTCGGTGCCGTGGCGGCCGTCGGCGCTGAGCTCGTCGGCTCCGGCGTCGGGGCCGTGGCCGTGTTACTGGGTGTCGGTGCAGGTGTGGGTGTGGGCGCGGCCGTCGGTGCAGGCGTGACAGTCGCCGGCGCTACCGGTGTCGGTGCGGCCGGTGTCGTTGCCGTGCTCTTGCCGCCGTTCGCGAGCTGCGATTGCAGACGCGCCAGCTCGGCGTTCTTGAGTTCCAACAAGCGCTTGGATTCGGTGAGTTCGGCCTGCAGCTGGGTCACCTGGCTTTGCGCAGTGCCCGAACCCATGCCACTTCCCGGCGCCGCAGCAGGCTCCGGGGCCATGCTTTGGGCAGGGGGCACGAGGCGCAGCTGGCCGGTGCCGGCAACGCTTGGATGGTTTTCGGCCCAGCTGTGGTATTCGCGCCGGACCTCGGCGCTCGCTTCGGTCGCCCCGATAACGCCCAGGGCCTGGGCATCAGGCAACTGCAGCTGCGCGCCCGCGCGCAGCACATTCATATTGCCCAGGAAGGCCTGTGAATTGCCGCGGTAGATCGCCACGAGCGCACGCTCGCGATCAGCTGGTGAATAGTTGTGCGCAGCGATCAGCGACAGGCTGTCACCGCGCTTGACGGTATAGGTACCGCCGGCAGCCGCGCTGCCAGACTCGGTGCGTGTCGGGGCGGCGCCGCTGGCGCCACTTGAGGCCGGCGCGGTACTCCGATCGACTTCGCCCGCCCGGATCGCCGGCGCTGTGCTCGGCGATGCCACGGCAGGTGCCGGACTCGTGCCCGAATTCATGAACACGGGTGGGTCAAACAGCAGCGTGTACTCGCGCACCAGATGCCCGCGCGCCCAGTTGACTTCGATCAGAAGTTCCGCGAACGGCTCCTTAATGATGTCGGCGGAGCGGATGCGGATAACATCGTGGCCATCAGCCGATTTGGCCGGTGCCATCGTCAGGGACCCGGCGAAATCCGGGTAATCGAGGCCATAGCGGCCGAAGGCCTCGCGTCCCGCGACGGCAGCCTTCAACCCAACCAGTTCATCGGCGGTGGCGCCGGTGATCTCGATTTCTGCATCCAAAGGCGCGTTCAGCTGGGACTTCAAATGAATGTCCCCCAGACCCAACGCGAAGGCACTTGTGGGCACTAAAGCTACCCAAACCAGAGCCCAAACCAACTTGCGCAACACCATTAGATCTCCCAGCGGTCCCCTAATTTACAAAAGAAACAGGGGTTTACCTCGTTTTCCTCGGCCCCGCGTGTATTCGGCCGGCAATATAACTTAATAATACTCCCGTACCAAAATCTCGGCGATCTGCACGCTGTTGGTGGCCGCACCCTTCCGGATGTTGTCGGACACGATCCACAGGTCCAGACCCCGTTCGTGTGACATATCCTCGCGAATACGCCCGACATAAACCGTGTCGTGGTTCGCGCCTTCGGTAACCGCCGTGGGATAACCCCCCGGTTTGCGCTCATCCACGACCTTTATCCCAGGGGCCTTGGCCAGCAGTGCGCGGGCCTCTGCGGCTGAAATCTTGCGCCGCGTCTCAATATGAACGGCCTCCGAGTGGCCGTAGAACACCGGGACCCGCACCGCGGTGGCATTCACGCGAATCGTGGTGTCGCCGAAGATCTTCTGGGTCTCCCAGTGAATCTTCATCTCCTCCTTGGTGTAGCCGTTGTCCATGAACTTATCGATCTGCGGCACACAGTTGAAGGCGATCTGCTTGGGTATGATTTTGGGTTCGACCGGGCGTCCGTTGAGCAGCAGCGCGGTTTGTTCGGCCAGCTCATCAACCGCCTCCTTGCCGGCACCCGAAACAGACTGGTAGGTCGCCACGTTGATGCGCTCGATGCCCACCGCATCGTAGATCGGCTTGAGCGCGACCACCATCTGGATCGTGGAGCAGTTCGGGTTCGCAATGATCCCGCGGTTGCGATGCTTGGCGATCTCGCCTGGATTGACCTCGGGAACCACGAGCGGGATATCGGCTTCATAACGAAAATGCGAGGTGTTGTCGATGACCACGCAGCCTGCGGCAGCCGCCTTCGGTGCATAAATCGCTGAAACCTCCCCGCCGGCCGAAAACAGCCCGATCTGCGCCCGCGAAAAATCAAACTCCGCGACATCGAGCACTTTGTGCGTGCGTCCGCCAAAGCGCACGCTCTTGCCGAGCGAGCGACTGCTGGCCAGCGGGAAGAACTCCTTCACCGGAAACTTCCGCTCCTCAAGAATCGTGCTCATCATCTCGCCAACCAGTCCGGTCGCGCCCAGCACCGCTACGTTCCATACCTTATCCATGTCCGACCCTTCACTCCTGGCCCGTCACCGTGACCGCCGCTCTTCGAATCTCAAATCAACTCGCCGCTGCTGGCGTCGGCTCAGCGACGCGTGATCACCGGTGTGCTCGAGACCACATCGGCGTTTTGCGCCCGGTGGCGCAGGTAATGGTCCATCAGCACGATGGCGAGCATGGCCTCGGCGATCGGCGTGGCGCGCAGGCCCACGCACGGATCGTGCCGACCAGTCGTTATGACATCGACCGGATCGCCCGCAGTATTGATGGTCCGCCCAGGCACCTGGATGCTCGAGGTCGGCTTGAAAGTGACGTGAACCTCGATCGTTTGCCCGCTGGAAATCCCGCCCAGAATGCCGCCGGCGTGATTCGAGAGAAAGCCGCCGGGAGTGAGCTCATCACGGTGCTCACTGCCGCGCTGGGCCACCGCCGCGGTGCCAGCGCCGATTTCGACCGCCTTGACGGCGTTGATGCCCATCATCGCGTGCGCCACGTCGGCATCCAGCCGGTCAAACACCGGTTCGCCAAGCCCTGGGGGCACCGAAGCGGCACATACAGTGACCCGGGCACCGATGGAGTCGCCGGCACCGCGCAGGTCCCAGATCAGCTGCTCGAGCTCTGGCAGCCGCGTGGGATCCGGGCAGAAGAAGGGATTCTCGTAAGCCGCGGCAGGCGCCACCGGCTCGAGCTTCAGGGCTCCGATCTGGCTGAGATAGCCATAAATGCTGATGCCCAGGCGCTCGGCCAGGTATTTACGGGCAATAGCGCCGGCCGCAACCCGCATGACGGTTTCGCGAGCCGAGGAGCGCCCACCGCCGCGGTGATCGCGACGGCCATACTTTTGCTGGTAGGTGTAATCGGCATGGCCGGGCCGGAAGCACTCACGCAACGGCTCATAGTCACGCGAGCGCGCGTCAGAATTCTCCACCAGCAGCCCGATCGGCGTGCCGGTCGTGGCGCCCTCGAACACCCCCGAGAGGATGCGCACAGCGTCCGCCTCGCGCCGTTGGCTGACAAAGTGCGAGGTGCCGGTGCGGCGCCGATCGACATCGCGCTGCAGATCAGACTCGCTCAAGGCCAATCCTGGCGGACAACCATCGACAATGCAGCCAAGCGCCGGACCATGGCTTTCTCCGAAGCTGGTCACGCTAAAGAGTCTGCCGATTGTGTTGCCTGACATCCAAAGCCTTCCGTGACGCCGTGGCGTCCGTTGCGATCAAGCGCGCGTGCGCTCTGGTGCCGGCACGGCCTCTAGTTGCTCACGCGTGAGCATCAGCACACCGCCGCCCCCACGCGCAAACTGCAGCCAGGTGAAGGGCCAGTGGGGATAGTGCCGACGCACAGCCCGCTCGGTATTGCCCACCTCAAGGATCAGGATGCCGCCCGCTCGCAGGTAGCGTGCCGCCTCGGCCAGAATGACCCGCACCGAATCCAGTCCCGTGCCGCCAGCCGCCAGTGCGTGTCGCGGCTCATGGCGGTACTCGGCCGGCAGCCCTGCCATCTCCCGCCGCCCTACATAGGGCGGATTACTCACAATAATATCGTAAGCCTGAGCGCGCAGAGCATCGAAGTGATTGGAAAGCACAGGGCGCACCCGCTGCTTGAGGCGATGAGCACGGATATTGCGCTCGGTGACCGCGAGTGCCGCCGGATCGATGTCCACTGCATCCACCTGCGCTTTGGGAAACGCTCGGGCGCAGGCGATGGCAATGCAGCCTGAGCCGGTGCCGATATCCACAATGCGGCGTACGCGTTGTGCCTCGATCCACGGTGCAAAGCGCTGCTCGATCAGCTCCGCAATCGGAGAGCGCGGAATCAGCACTGTGGGATCCACCTGAAATTTCAGACCTGCAAACCAGGTATAGCCCATCAGGTAGGCAAGCGGTACGCGCTCCTGCACGCGCCGGCGCAGCAGCAACTCAAGGCCCTGTCGCTCCGCAGCGCGCAGGCGCCGATTCAAGGTTCGCGCGCTGACCTGCGGCGCGAGACCACAAACATGCCACAGCAGCGCCGCAGCCTCATCGCCAGCATTGTCGGTGCCATGGCCAAAATACACACCTGAGCGCGCGAGCCGCCGCGTCAGCTGCTTGAGGCACTGGCGCAGCGTCAGCGGAGCCACAGCCCGCGCGCGGGAGGGTGAGTGCTTGTGAGACAATTGCGGCATGCAGATTCGTCGTACTTTGCCCTGGCTCATCCTGCTCGGCGTTATGGCCGTGATCGGTGGCGCCCTGCTCGCACGCATGCTCGCACACCCGAGCGTGACGATCGAGACCGGGACCTGGTTGCCCGAGAGCCGCTCGATCGGCAGCGTGCGACTGACCGACCTCGCCGGACAAAGCTTCACCGAGCAATCACTTCGCGGCCACGCAAGCCTGGTGTTTTTCGGCTTCACTTTCTGCCCCGACCTGTGTCCCACGACGCTCAGTGCGCTGGCTGAACTGCAGCGCACGCCACCGATACCGGGACTGCGGGTGCTGTTCGTGACGGTTGATCCGGAGCGCGACTCGGCCGCTGCCCTGCGCCAGTATCTGGGGGCTTTCAGCCCTGATTTCGTGGGACTGCGCCCGGAGAGCAAGGATCTGCCGGTGCTACTGCGGAATTTCGGGGCCATTGCCGAGCGCGTGACCCTGCCTGATGGCAGCTACACGGTCGATCACTCGGCCACGCTGTACTTGCTCGATACCCGCGGGCGTATTGCCGCGGTGTTTTCACCGCCCTTCTCGGTCCCGGCACTGCACGCAGATCTGGCACGGATCGGCAACGCGGCGGTTCTTTAGGCATGGGGAGCGCGACGCTGCGCGAGCGTGCCTTCGTCGCCCTGCAGTACCTGCTGCCGCAGCACCTGCTCTCGGGCGTGGTCTATCGCTTGACCCGCAGCCGCGTCGGCTGGCTGAAAAATGCGCTAATCGGCGCGTTCATGCGCGGCTTCAAGCCGGATATGAGCGATGCGGCGCTCACTGACCCGCACGCTTACAGCTCCTTCAACGCCTTTTTCACGCGCGCCTTGCGCAGCGGCGCGCGGCCCCCTCCGGCAGAAGCCGATGCGATCGCAAGCCCGGTCGACGGCACGGTCAGCCAGGCGGGCGAACTGCGCGAGGATCGGCTCTATCAGGCCAAGGGGCACGACTACACGCTCGGGCAATTGCTGGCCGAATCCACCGACTATGTGGAGCTGTTCCGGGGCGGCAGCTTTGCGACCATCTATCTGGCGCCCTTCAACTACCACCGTATCCACATGCCGCTCGGGGGTCTGCTGCGCGGCTGCTGGCACGTGCCCGGGAGCCTCTTTAGCGTCAATCAGACGACCGCGGCACTGGTACCCGGGCTGTTCGCACGCAATGAGCGGATCATCTGTCTGTTCGAATCGCCTCGCGGACCCTTCGCGCTGGTCCTGGTCGGGGCACTGTTTGTCGGCAGCATGCGCACCTTCTGGCACGGCGAGGTCACGCCCAGACGTGCCGGTGGCCCAAGCCCGCTGGCGCCCGATCCGAATGTGCCGCTAGGGCTTCCCAGGGGCGCGGAGATGGCGCGTTTCAATATGGGCTCGACGGTGATCCTGCTGCTGCCAGCGGGACTTGGCAGCTGGCGAGCGAACCTTGGGGCAGGCCAGCTAGTGCGGGTTGGCGAGCGCCTCGGGCAGCTGCGACCTGCAGGGCCATGAGCCCGCAGCTGCCACCCTGGGCTCCGGGCGCGTCGCTCGAGACGCTGCGCCTCCGCGCGCGGCTGCTCGCGCGCACCCGCACATTCTTTGCGTCCCGCGGGCTGCTGGAAGTAGACACCCCGGCGCTGATGAGCTGCGGCGTCACCGATCCACAGATTCATTGCCTGCGCGCCGAGCTGCCAGGTCTGGCTGGGCGCCAGGGCTATCTGCAAAGCTCGCCCGAGTACGCCATGAAGCGGCTGCTGGCCGCCGGGAGCGGTGACATCTTCCAGATCTGCCATGTGTTCCGCGGCGAGGAACAGGGCCCCCTGCACAACGGTGAATTCACGCTGATTGAGTGGTACCGGCTCGGTTATTCGCTCGAAGCACTGATGGAGGAAGTCGATGCACTGGTGCGTGAGCTGCTCGGCGCTGCCGCCGGCGGCGCGAGCGAGCGGGTCTCCTACACGCAGCTGCTGGAGCGCACGCTTGGCATCGATGCACTGCAGGACTCCGTGGCGAGCCTGCGCAGCGCGGCCGAAGCGCTCGGCTTTGATGCGCGCCTGACGCAGCAGCTGGAGCGCGACGGGCTGCTCGATCTGCTGATCGGCGCGCGCGTCGGGCCCGGCCTGGGCCTGCAGGCACCGTGCTACGTGCATCGCTATCCGGCCAGCCAGGCGAGCCTCGCGCGCCTGGATCCGCACGATGAACGGGTGGCGCTGCGCTTTGAGCTCTACCGCGCCGGGGTTGAGCTGGCCAACGGCTTCGAGGAACTCTCTAATGCCACGCAGCAGCGCGAGCGTTTTGCTGCGGATCAGCAGCTGCGCGCCGCGCGCGGTCTGCCAGTGCCAGAAATTGATGAGCGGCTGCTGGCTGCACTTGGCTCAGGGCTACCGCCGTGCGCGGGCGTCGCGGTGGGGTTCGATCGCCTGGTGATGCTCGCGAGCGGCGCTGCCCACATCAGCGAGGCGCTGCCTTTTGCCGTGGATAGAGCCTAAGCGCGAGCGGCTGCTGCGGCCGGCTACTGCTTGCCGCGTGAGAGATAGTCACCGGTGCGGGTGTCGACGCGGATCGTCTCGCCCTCGTTGATAAACAGCGGTACGCGCACCACTGCGCCAGTCTCGAGCTTGGCCGGCTTCTGGCCGCCGGTCGCCGTATCACCGCGCAATCCAGGGTCCGTCTCAACGACCAGCAGCTCGACTTGCATTGGCGGCGTGACGACCAGTGGCACGTTGTTCCACAGCGTAATGATGCAGATCATCCCATCCTTGAGCCAGACAGCGGAGTCACCAATCACGTTCTTGTCAGTCTGATACTGCTCGAAGTTATCGGGCACCATGAAATGCCAGAAGGTACCGTCGTTGTAGAGGTACTGCATTTCCATGTCCATCACATCGGCCGCCTCCAGCATGTCGCCGGATTTGAAGGTGCGCTCGATCGTGCGTCCGGTCTTCAGGTTGCGGATCTTGATGCGGTTGAAAGCCTGACCCTTGCCGGGTTTGACGAACTCATTGTCGACAATGGCGAACGGGTCGCCGTCGAGAATGACCTTCATGCCGGATCGGATTTCGCTGGTGCTGTAGCTGGACATGGCTGAACCGCTCGTGAGGCTTTTTCGTGTTGCTGGCCGCAGGGCGGGCCGGTAAAAAGAGCCGCGTATGATAACGGCATCACACTCGGTGTACCAGCCACTCAAGGCGCCTGCACGCAGCCAGCGCAGCTGGCCTGAGGAATCCTGGAGCGCCGCTCGCGATTGCTCGGGCTCAGGGCCTGATCCAATGCTTTTTAAGGAGTGCTGCGGGTCCCCTTGGCATGAGGGCGATGCCGTGCAGCAACGCTGCCTGCGATGAGCCCCAGCTGTGCACAGGGTAACTTGGGTCGATGCCAGAGGCGCCGGCGGGCGGCAAGGCCCGGTTCCGCCGATTGGCACACGATCCGGGTGGCGCATGATGCTAGACTTTTGACTGCGAAATCGGCACTTACGCCCAATGGCTTGGCGGATTGCCCTGGGAGAGGCTGTTGAGCGATACGAGTGCTGTTCCTGTTCTGGTCCAAAGCGCCGCGCGCGATCCGGTCGAAGCGCTGAACAGCCTGTTGCGCAACAACGGGCTGGCGGTCCACTGCACCTGGATCCCGGCCGTGCAGGACATCGCCGATGCCCTTGAGCAGCTCAACCCGCAACTGGTCGTGGTGTTCGCGCCGAGCACGCAGCAGCTAATAGATATCGCCACCATTCGCGATCGCGTCTCGGCACAGGTGCCGCTGGTCGTGATCCGCGAGGACTTCGATCCCTCACTGGTCGCCGAAGACATGGCGCGCGGAGCGCGCGACACTGTCTCGGTGTTCCACCCCGAGCACGTGCAGGCCGTGATCCGCCGCGAGCTGCGCGCCTTCCGCGTCGAGCGCACCCTCTCCTCGACTCTGCACACCGCGCAGGAATATCGCCATCAGCTCGAGACCGTGCTGCGCGGCTCCAACGATGCGATTGCCCAGGTCCAGGAAGGCATCATCGTGGATGCCAACAGCTCCTGGCTGGAGCTGTTTGGATTTGTCGATGCGGCCGGACTGATTGGCCAGCCGGCGATGGATCTGTTTGACGCCGACACCCAGGTGCCGCTCAAAGGCGCGCTGTCCGCGTGCCTGCAGGGTCGCTGGAGCGGCCATGTGCTCAAGGCCGGTGCGCAGCTGGCTGATGGATCGATAGTGCCGATCGATTTGCAGCTGATAGCTGGTGACTTCGAGGGCGAGCCGTGCGTGCGCCTGCTCGTGCCGGCACAGCGCCAGGACGAGAAGCGCATGGCCACGGATCTGGCCGATGCCGTGCACCGCGACCCCTCGACCGGTCTGTGGACGCGCCGCTATCTGCTCGAACAGCTGACCGAGCGGCTCGCCACGCCCGCACCGGGTGGCGTGCGCTACATCGCCTGCGTGCGGCCCGATAAGTTCAGCGCCTTCGAGCGCGAGGTGGGCGTGCTGGCGTGCGAGGACCTGCTCTCGCAATTCGCGACGCTGGTGAGCTCGATGCTCGGACCCAACGATATCGCCGGCAGCTTTGGGGGTACCCGCCTGCTGCTGCTGCTTGAGCGCGGCAACACGCGCGACATCGAGGCCTGGAGCGAAGAATTGCTCGAGCGCGTCGGGCGCCATCCGTTCCAGATCGGCGATCGCACGCTGCAGCTGACCGCTTCAGCCGGCGTGGCGCCACTGCAGCACGCCAAGCCGGACATGAATGGCGGCATACTCGATGCCGTTGCCGGAATGCAAAAGAGCCGCGATCGGGGCGGCAATCAGCTTGAGGTCATTGACCACAGCGATCAGGAGGCCCGCGTGCAGGCCTATGATCAGATCTGGGTGAAGCACATCCGCGCGGCATTGATGGAAAATCGCTTCCGCCTCGTGCAGCAGCCGATCGCGAGTCTCAACGGCAGCGAAGAGAAAGTCTTTGATGTAGCCATCCGCATGCTCGATACGCAGGGCCGTGAAGTGCTGCCCTCGGAGTTCCTGCCCGCTGCCGCCCGCAACGATCTGATGAAGAATATCGATCGCTGGGTGCTGAGCGCTTCCCTCTCCTTCCTGGCCAAGCGTGGCCCCGATCTGCTGTTCGTGCGCCTCTCGCGCGACAGCCTGCTCGATGGCTCGCTGGTGGGCTGGCTCGACAATATGCTGAAGGCTTCGCAGGCCGAACCCCAGCGGCTGTGCCTGCAGGTGACCGAGGATGCGGCGAGCCGCAACGCTGAGGCGACGCAGACGCTCGCCACTGAACTCAAGCGCCGCCATGTGCGCTTCGCGCTCGAGCACTTCGGCACCGGCAAGGATTTCAAGGACATGCTCACGCGCCTGAAGCCGGACTTCGTCAAGATCGACGGCTCGCTGATGCAGGGTCTGAGTGGCAATCCGGAGTTGCAGGAGCGCGTGCGCTCGATCGCCAATGCCGCCGAGGCGAGCGGTGCGCAGACCGTGGCCGAGCGCATCGAGGATGCCAACACGATGGCAGTCGTCTGGCAGCTTGGCGTGCAATACATCCAGGGCTATCTTGTTCACGCGCCCGAGCAGGTGGTTTTGAAATCGTGAGGGCGCTCGTGCGCGCCCTCGTGCTGCTTGCCCTATTCGACTTGGCCGCCTGCAGCGGCAACGGCACCCCGGCCCCCTCCAGTATTCGAGTCGGTACGGCACTGGCCGCCGATCAGAGTCTGGCCCGGACCCTCGATACGATGCCGCGCACGCTCGATCCGGCGCTGGTGACGGACGCCGATGGCTCGCGCGTGATCATCGACTTGTTCGAGGGGCTGACGGCCAACGCACCGGACGGCAGCATCGTCCCGGGCATCGCAAGCTCATGGGAAGTAAGCCCCGATGGCCGCGCCTGGACCTTCCACCTGCGAGCCGGGGCACGCTGGTCTAATGGGGATCCGCTCACCGCCTCGGACTTCATATACGCCTGGCGCCATCAGGTCGATCCGAAGACCGGCTCGGAAAACGCACAGGAGCTGACCCCGATCGTCAACGCCGCCGAGATTCTCGCCGGCCGCGCCGCTCCCGAAACCCTCGGCGTCGATGCACCCGATCCCAATACGATTCACATCACGCTGACCGATCCGACACCGTACCTGCTCGATCTGCTGGCCGATGCCTTCATGATGCCGCTGCCGCGCGCGAGCGTTGAGCGCTATGGCGATGACTGGACGCGTCCAGAACACATCGTGTCCAGTGGGCCGTTCATGCTCAAGGAGCTGGTGATCGGCAATCGCATCGCCCTGGTCAAGAACCCCAACTACTGGGCAGCCGATACTGTCCGGCTGGAGCGCGTGACCTACTACCCGCTCAATCGGGCGACGCAGCCGTCCCGATTTATGGCCGGCGATGTTCAGTACACCAGCTTTTTTTCGCCAGAACAGTACCGCTGGCTCAAGAGCCAGCTGGGCGATCAGGTGCAGGTCGGGCCGTACTTTGGGATCCAGATGCTGGCCTTCAATATGCTGGATCCGCCATTTGCTGGTAACCGCAACCTGCGCCTCGCCCTGACGATGGCCGTGGACCGCCAGATGCTGTCTGAACAGGTGCGTCAGGGCGTGTTTCCGCCCGCGTACGCCATGACACCGGTGATGCCCGGTTTCCAGGAGCCGCTGCCGGACTGGGCCGGCTGGAGTGACGAACGGCGCCACGCTGAAGCTCGTCGGCTGTATGCCGCAGCCGGTTATTCCGCGAGCCATCCGCTCAAGGTCGAAGTCGTCTATGGTACGGAGCCCACCACGCGCGACCTGATGGATGCGCTGGCCGCGATGTGGCGCGTGAATCTGGGCGCGCAGGTCGAGCCCTATAACGAGGAATTCCGCGTGATGCTGCAGGATCTGGCGCTTCACAAGGCCAAGCTGTTCTGGAACGGATGGACGGCCGAGTATCCGGACCCGTATACCTTCGAGCAACTGTTCAAGACGGGCTATGCACAGAACTTCGGAGCCTATTCGGACCCAAACTTCGATGCGCTGCTGGCCGCGGCCTCGGTGGAACCGGACAACGCCAAGCGCTACCGCCTGCTCGAGCAGTCCGAAACGTTACTGAATGCCGAAGCGGCCTACATCCCTCTGATCTACTACTCGACGCTGCATCTGATCAAACCTTACGTGAAAGGTGTGCCCCGCAACCCGATGGATATCGATGGCTCGCGCTACATGTACATCCTCGAGCATGACGGGCACTGAAATCCGATGCTGCGCTTCCTGATCCGCCGGCTGCTGATCGCGATTCCGACCATGCTGTTGATTGCGACGCTCGCCTTCGGACTGCTCCATGGCACTCCCGGCGGCCCCTTCGACAGTGCCAAGCGCATACCACCCGCGATCCAGCACAGCATCGAGGCCAAGTACCATCTGAACGATCCACTGTGGCAGCAATACGCGCGCTATTTGAGTGATCTGGCGCGTGGTGATCTGGGTCCCTCCTACCAGTACCGCGACACTTCAGTGAACGAGCTGATCCGCCAGGGGCTGCCGGTGGATGCACTGATCGGCTCTCTGGCGATGCTATTTGCGATCCTGCTGGGCGGGTTCTTCGGCATCCTGGCCGCGGTGCGGCGCGGCGGAGCGTGGGACCATATTCCGATGTTTTTTGCGGCACTTGGCATCGCGGTACCGGTGTTTGTCATCGGGCCTCTGCTGATCCTGGTCTTTGCCATCGAGCTGCATTGGTTGCCCGCGGGCGATTGGGAACCCGGCTCCGTGCGCTTCATGATTTTGCCGGTGATTTCTCTCGGCTTCCCCTATGCGGCCTACATCGCCCGCATGGCACGCTCTGAAATGATCGAAGTGCTGGGCAGTCCCTTCATCCGCACCGCTCGGGCCAAGGGACTGCCAGAGCGCACCATCCTATTGCGGCACGCGTTGCGGCCCGTGCTGACACCGCTGGTGTCGTTCCTGGGCCCGGCTTTCGCCGGCGTACTCACCGGCTCGATCATCATCGAGTCGGTCTTCGGCCTGCCCGGCATCGGTCGCTACTTCGTCACCGGCGCACTCAATCGCGACTACACGCTCGTCGTAGGCATTACCGTGCTTTACGGCGCGCTGATTATCGGCTTCAACCTGCTGGCCGATCTTTGCTACGCTTGGCTCGATCCGCGCGTGCGGTTGCACTCATGAGCACGGCCATGACGCAGCCCCCGGCACGCACGCCGTGGCAGCAGGTCCGTGCCCAGCTGTATCAGCGACCCCTGGCGCTGAGCGCATTGCTGGTGCTGGTGGCCATCATTCTGGTGGCGCTGCTTGGACCGCTGTTCTCCTCCTACAACTTCGCCACACCCAGCTGGAATGAGATCTATCAGGCCCCGAGCCTGCGGCACTGGCTGGGGACCGATGCCCTGGGGCGCGACCAGCTGGTGCGCATTCTGTGGGGATGCCGCATCTCGCTACTGGTTGGCGTCGCCGCAAGCCTGGTAAGTGTCATTATCGGTGTGCTGTGGGGCGCTACTGCGGGCTACGCAGGTGGCACAGCGGATTCGATGATGATGCGCTTTGTCGACATCCTCTACACGGTGCCATTTATCCCCCTGGTCATCGTGATGACGGTGCTGTTTGGGCGCAATTTCCTGCTGGTGTTCGTCGCCATCGGTGCGGTCTCGTGGCTCGATATCGCGCGCATCGTGCGCGGCCAGACGCTCTCGCTAAAGCAGCGCGAATTCATTGAGGCCGCGCGCGCACTGGGCGTGCGCACGCCCACGATGATCATCCGCCATCTGGTGCCCAATCTGATCGGGGTCGTGATCATCTACGCCACGCTCACGGTGCCGACAGTGATCCTGTTCGAAGCGTTCTTGAGTTTTCTCGGGCTCGGCGTGCACGCGCCGCTCGCTTCACTGGGGTCACTGGTCTCCGACGGCGCCGATCACCTGCAGTCACAGCCCTATCTGCTGACAGCGCCGGCCGTGCTGCTGGCGCTGATCATTGCCTGCTTCAGCTACCTGGGTGACGGGCTGCGCGATGCGCTTGACCCCAGGGCGCACCACTGAATGAGCAGCACACCGCTCCTCAAGATCAGCGAGCTGAGCGTGGGCTACCCGAGCCGCGCCGGAACGACGCGTGCGCTCGATCGGGTAAGCCTGGATCTGTCGCCCGGTGAATTTCTCGGCATCGTCGGCGAGTCCGGTTCGGGCAAGACGCAGCTGCTGCTGGCCATGCTCGGCCTCAATGCCCAGGGCGCACAGCTCGCGGGCAGTATCAGTTACCGCGGCCACGAACTTGTCGGTGCCAGCCAGCGGACCCTGGCGAGCGTGCGCGGCCGGCGCATCGGCATGATATTTCAGGATCCGATGACCGCCCTGAATCCGTACCTGACTGTCGGCACTCAGGTGACCGAGGGCCTGCGCCTGCATCAAAAGCTGGGTCGCAAGGCCGCGTGGCGGCGCGCTATTGAACTGCTCGAGGCGGTGCAGATTCCTGAACCGGAACGGCGCCTTGGCCAACATCCGCACGAGCTCTCCGGTGGCATGCGTCAGCGCATCGTGATCGCGATGGCGCTGATCTGCGAACCCGATATTCTGCTGGCCGATGAGCCCACCACGGCCCTCGATGTCACCGTGCAGGCACAGATCCTCGCCCTGCTGCGCGAGCTGCGCACCCGTACGCGCGCGGCGATCGTGCTGGTCACCCACGATCTGGGCGTCATCGCCGAAGTCGCCGACCGCGTGCTGGTGATGTACGCCGGACGCGTGGTGGAACAGGCCGGTGTGGAGGAGTTGTTCTCCTCGGCACGCCACCCCTATACGCTCGGATTGCGCCGCTCGATCGCAGAACTGGACGGTCCGCTACCGGAGCGGCTGCCCAGCATCGGCGGCAACCCGCCGAACCCGGCGGCACTGCCGGCCGGCTGCGCGTTCGCGCCGCGCTGTGCGCAGGCTTTTGAGCGCTGCCTGGGCACACCACCGCCGCTCGTGAGCGTTGCACCCGGACACGCGCGTGCCTGCTATTTCGAGGGCAAGCTTGAGGTCTCGGCACCGTGAGCGCGGCAGCACTCGAGGTTCGGGACCTGACGGTGCGCTTTGCGCTCGCAGGCGGCCGCCACCGCGTGCTCCAGGCCGTTACTAACGTGGGGTTCACGCTGCCTCGTGGCGAAACTCTGGGTATCGTTGGCGAATCAGGCAGCGGCAAATCGACGATCGCCCGCGCGCTGCTGCGGTTGGTTCCGGCGAGCGCCGGCGTTGCCCGGTTCAGGGGTGTTGACCTGCTGGCGCTCGAGCACGAGCCGCTGCGGGCAATGCGTGAGCATCTGCAGATCATCTTCCAGGACCCACTGGCCTCACTGGATCCGCGCATGCGTGTGGCGCAGATCATCGAGGAGCCACTGCTCGAGTTTCGCCCACGGCTCAATGCCCAGGCGCGCCGCACACTGGTGCTCGCCATGATGGAGCGCGTTGGTCTGCTGCACTCGCACCTGAACCGCTATCCGCACGAATTCTCGGGCGGCCAGGCCCAGCGCATTGGTATCGCCCGCGCGCTGATGCTCGAGCCCGAACTGCTCGTTTGTGATGAGCCAATCTCGGCCCTTGATGTGTCGATCAAATCCCAGATTGCCAATCTGCTCAAAGATCTGCAAAAGCAGCTGCATTTGTCAGTCTTGTTCATCGCCCACGATCTGGCTGCGGTGCGTTTCTCGTGCGAGCGCGTGCTGGTGCTCTATCTCGGGCGCGTTATGGAGATCGCACCGCGCGATGCGCTGTTTTCAGCGCCGCACCATCCTTACACGCGCGCGCTGCTGCAGTCGGTACCGATACCGGATCCCAGGCGCGCCCGCGCACGAGGCGGGGCGCCGCTTGGCGGGGAAATCCCCTCGCCGCTGGCGCCGCCCTCGGGTTGCGTATTTCGTACCCGCTGCCCGATCGCTGAAGCTCGCTGCGCTGAACAAGTGCCTGAACTGCGCACCGTCGGCGACAGCAAGGTGGCCTGTCATCGCGCCGGAGAGCCGGGCCTGAACCTGTGATCATCGGCCCATGCGGGCCGCAAAATGTGGGCGTATCATCCCGCCTCCGCCTTAAACCAATGGCAGGAGTGCCAATTCCATGAAACGTCCACATAAGAACTATGCCCTGGCGCTGCTTACCGCCGCCGCCTTGGCTCTGGGGGCTTGCTCCAATCAGATGGAGCCCGCGCAGCAGGCGATTGCCAATATTGATACCGCAGTTGCCGCCTCATCTACCGCGGCAGCCAAGTACGTTCCGGATCAGTACAAGGATCTGCAGGCCAAGGTCGCCAGCCTGAAGGCCAGCTTCGACAATAAGGACTACGCAGCCGTGCTCGCCGGCGCGCCGCCAGTGCTCGATCAGGCCCATGGCATCGCGGCCGGTGCCGCGCTGAAAAAGGAGGAAATGGACACCAAGCTCACCAACGGGTGGGCTGCCCTGACGGCCAGCCTCCCGGCCCAGGTTAGCGCCGTGCAGGCCAAGCTCACCTCGCTTGGCAAGATGTCGAAGCCTCCGAAGGGCATCGACGTGGCCGCAGCACAGGCTGCCTTCGGTGATGCGCCCGCTCAGTGGAAACAAGCCACTGCGGCCTTCGCCACTGGCAACATCGAGGATGCCTCGGCAGCCGCGACGGACGTGGCTGGCAAGGTAGCTGCAGCCGCTTCCGCGCTGATGATGAAGTTGCCGACGACTCCGGTCGCGGCCGCTAAGCCGCCATCAGCGAGCTGAGGCAGTCCGACACCCGCGAGTCCCGGCATCAGGCATCCGCTGATGCCGGGCTCGGCGGGTGATTCATCCCGTGCGCAGCGCGTTCGCTCCTAGCCGCGTGCGGCCAGCACCACACCGGTGATGACCAGTGCTGCGCCGAGCAGCTGGGCCGCGCTGATCAGCTGACCCAGCAGCAGTCCGGTCAGCATGGTGAATACCGGGATCAGGTTTAAAAATCCCGCTGCCCGGCTGGCTCCAATCCGGATCACGCCGACGTTCCACCAGATGTAGGCCACCGCGGTGGCCAGCACGCCCATGAACAGCACGGGCAGGATCGCCGCGCGCGGCGGCAGCTGCAGTGCCGCGGGATTCGCGATGACGCACAGCAGCCACAGCGTCAGCGCCGTCACGACCAGCGAAGCCGCGCCCATCTGCGCCGGAGCGAGCCCGTGCACGAAGCGACGCGGGATCAGGCCGTAAATTGCCCAGGCCAATGAACCGCCCAGCATCAGCACATCGCCGCGCTCGATGCCGTGCTGCCACAGTGTCTGCAGCGAACCTCGTGTGACCACGAGTGCCACACCCAGCAGCCCCAGGAGCAAGCCGCACAACCGCGCCGCGCTCAGCCGCTCGCCGCCGAGAATCACTGTGCCGCAAGCCGTGAGGATCGGGCTGAAGGCCATGATCAGTGAAGCATTGACCGCCGATGTACTCTGCAGACCGTAGAACATTGCCAGATTGAATCCGACCACACCGACCACGCCCATCGCGAGCAGTGGCCAGAGATTGCGGCGCAGTCCCTGCCAGTCCCAGCCCCCGCGAAAGCCGATCCAGGGGACAAGGATCACCACGGCCGTCGTGAAGCGCCACAGGATTGCGCCTAGCGGGAGCATGAGGCCGACCGCGAACTTGCCGGCGTGATAGGTCAGAGCCCAGAGCAGCGCGCAGGCAACCAGCTGCGCATAACCTATCATTCGGCTTCGATGGCCTCGACCTTGCGCCAACCCCGCGGCAGCACCGCGCCGCGCTGCGCGCGCGCGCCCTCGTAGTTCTTGAGGTCAGCAACCGTCAAGGTCATGTGCCGGTCACCCGAATACACGCGCAGCGCCTGGCCCGGCGCCAGCACTGCGACGGCGCTGAGAATTTCGGTGCGCGCCACGGCGGCCTTGGTTGCGATGCCAAAGAGCTTGTTGCCCTTGCCACGCGGCAGCTCCGGCACCTCACTGACAGGAAACACGAGCAGCCGGCCGTCACTGTTGAGACAGGCCACGCGCGCCTCGGGCATCGCGACCGGGGCCGGCGGCAGCACCATGGCACCGGCGGTCAGCTTCAGCACCGCCTTGCCGGCACGATTGCGCGAGTGCAGCTCCTTGAGTCGCACCGCGAATCCATAGCCCGCATCGGTTGCCAGTAACCACAGATCCTCGGGTTCGCCGATCGCGACGCCAGCAAAGCGGGCGCCATCCGGGGGGTCCAGGCGTCCGGAGAGCGGTTCGCCCTGGCCACGCGCCGAGGGCAGCGTATGCGCCGGCAGCGAATAGGCGCGTCCGGTGCTGTCGAGGAACACGGCCAGCTGGGTGCTGCGTCCGCGCGCCGCCGAGTGCAGACCATCGCCAGTCTTGTAGGAAAGAGAGCGCGCGTCGATCTCGTGTCCCTTAGCAGCGCGCGCCCAGCCACCGGCCGAGAGCACAACCGTCACCGGCTCACTCACCACCAGTTCGCTCTCCTCGATCGCCTGGGCGGCGGCCCGCTCCACGATGCGCGTGCGCCGCTCATCGCCAAATTCCTCGGCATCGGCGGTAATCTCGCTGCGCAGCAGCTTGGTCAGGCGCGCCTTGCTCGCGAGCACGGCCTCGATCTCCTTGCGCTCATCGGACAGTGCCTGCTGCTCGTCGCGGATCTTCATCTCCTCGAGCTTGGCGAGGTGGCGCAGGCGGGTATCGAGGATCGCCTCGGCCTGCTCCTCGGAGAGCCTGAAGCGCTTGATCAGCACTGGCTTGGGCTCCTCCTCGCGACGGATGATGCGGATCACCTCATCGAGATTCAGATAGGCCACCAGCATGCCATCGAGAATGTGCAGGCGTCGCGAGACCTTATCAAGCCGCGTCGCAAGGCGCCGACGTACGGTCTGGCGCCGGAATTCCAGCCACTCGCTCAGCAGCCCCTTCAGGCCCATCACGCGCGGCCGGCCATCGAGGGCGATGACATTCAGATTGACTCGGTAGGAGCGCTCCAGATCCGTGGTCGCAAACAGATGGGCCATGACCTGCACCGCATCGACGCGGTTGGAGCGCGGCACGATCACCAGGCGGGTGGGATTCTCATGATCCGATTCATCGCGCAGATACTCGATCATCGGCAGTTTCTTCTCGCGCATCTGCTCGGCGATCTGCTCAATTATGCGGCTGCCGGAGACCTGGTAGGGCAATGCCCCGATGACGATATTGCCATCCTCATCAATATCGTAGGTGGCACGTGCCCGATAGCTGCCATTGCCGGTGTCGTAGAAGCCCAGCAGTTCATCGCGCGATGAGATGATCTCGGCGCCGGTGGGCAGGTCCGGTCCCTTGATGTGCTTGAACAGCGCCCGTGTCGTCGCCTCCGGTTCATCCAGCAGATGCAGGCAGGCGGCAGCCACTTCGCGCAGATTGTGCGGTGGTATATCGGTCGCCATGCCCACGGCGATGCCGCTGGCTCCGTTGAGCAGCAGGTTCGGCAGCCGCGCCGGCAGAATCAGCGGCTCCTCCATGGTGCCATCAAAGTTCGGCCCCCAGGGCACCGTGCCCGCATCGATCTCGCCCAGCAGCACATCGGCGTAGCGCGTCAGTCGCGACTCGGTGTAACGCATCGCGGCGAAGGATTTCGGATCATCGGCAGAACCCCAGTTGCCCTGCCCGTCGACGATCGGGTAGCGGTAGCTGAAATCCTGCGCCATGTGCACCATGGCCTCATAACAGGCGGAGTCGCCGTGCGGATGGAACTTGCCGATCACATCGCCAACGGTACGCGCGGATTTCTTGTGCTTGTTGGCGGCCGACAGCGCCAGCTCACTCATCGCATAGACGATGCGGCGCTGCACGGGCTTGAGCCCGTCGCCAAGCGCGGGCAGCGCCCGATCGAGGATCACATACATCGAATAATCGAGGTAGGCGCGCTCGGTGAATCCGGCCAGCGGGCGCTTCTCGACACCCTCGAAATTCAGTTCCTGCTCCTGCATGTTCGGCTCTTATCCGATCTCGGCCAGATTGCCGTTGCGCTCGAGCCAGTCGCGCCGGTCCCCGGCGCGCTTCTTGGCCAGCAGCATATCCATCATCGAATCCGCACCATCCTTGGCCTCGATGGTCAGCTGCACCAGCCGCCGCGTGCGCGGATCAATCGTGGTCTCGCGCAACTGTGGTGGATTCATTTCACCCAGGCCCTTGAAGCGCGTCACCACCGGTTTGACGCGTGAGTGCTCGGCTGTCAGGCGCGCGATGATGGCGTCCCGCTCGGCCGCATCGAGCGCATACAGCACCTGCTTGCCGGCATCAATGCGGTACAGCGGCGGGGTGGCGACGTAGATATGCCCGTTGGTCACCAGTGGCCGGAAGTGGCGCAGGAACAGCGCGCACAAGAGCGTGGCGATGTGCTGGCCATCCGAGTCGGCGTCGGCAAGGATGCAAATCTTGTGATAGCGCAGCGTCGAGAGGTCCGCCGATCCTGGATCCACTCCTATAGCCACCGCGATGTTGTGCACTTCCTCGGAATTGCCAATCGCCCCGGGCTCGAGCTCCCAGGTGTTCAGAATCTTGCCACGCAGTGGCATGATCGCCTGGAAGTCCTTGTCGCGCGCCTGCTTGGCTGAACCGCCGGCCGAGTCGCCCTCGACCAGGAACAGCTCGGAGCGCGCCGGATCCTCGCTGGCGCAATCGGCGAGCTTGCCGGGCAGTGCCGGGCCGTTGACGGCGCGCTTGCGCAGCACGCGCTGTGCCGCGCGCAGCCGCTCCTGGGCATTGGCGATGGCGAATTCGGCAATCTTCTCGCCCGCATCCGGATGCTGGTTAAGCCACAGCGCGCCGGCATCGCGGGCATGTCCCTCCACCAGCGCCGCGGCTTCGCGGGAACTCAACTTCTCTTTGGTCTGGCCGGCAAACTGCGGATCGCGAATCTTGATCGACAGCACATAGCAGGCGCGCGCCCAGATGTCTTCGGCGGTGAGCTTGATGCCACGGGGCAGGAGGTTGCGAAACTCGCAGAACTGGCGCACCGCCTCGACCACGCCGGCTCGCAGCCCGTTCACATGCGTACCGCCGGCGGTGGTGGGAATCAGATTCACGTAACTCTCGGCAATCAGCGGATCGACATCCGATGACCACAGCAGCGCCCACTCGACCACGTCCTGCTCCGAAACATGGCGGCCCACGATCGGCTCAGCCGGGATCCGCTCGGCGCTGCCCAATTGCTCGAGTAGGTATTCGCCCAGGTGCCCGGTATAGAACCACTCCTCGCGCTGGCCGGTGACCTCCTGAGTCAGGCTGACACGCAGCCCCGCGCACAGCACGGCCTTGGCCTTGAGTACCCGGCGCAGCTCAGCAAGCGAGAAATGATTGGAGTCGAAGAATTTTTCATCCGGCCAGAAGCGCACCGTGGTACCGGTGTTGCGCTGGCCGACGGTGCCGATCACCTCGAGCTTGGAGGCGATGCGGCCTTCCTTGAAGGAAATCCGGTATTCCTTGCCGCCGCGGCGGACCAGGCACTCCAGGTGCTTGGAGAGCGCATTAACCACCGACACGCCGACGCCGTGCAGGCCGCCAGAGAAGGTGTAGGTCTTGTCCGAAAACTTGCCACCGGCGTGCAGGCGCGTGAGGATCAGCTCGACGCCGCTGACCTTTTCCTGCGGATGGATATCGACTGGCATGCCCCGCCCGTCATCGGCAACGCCCAGCGAGCCGTCCTTATAGAGTGTCACATCGATGGCGGTGCAGTGGCCGCCGAGCGCCTCATCGACACTGTTGTCGATGACTTCATGCGCCATGTGGTTAGGGCGCGTGGTATCGGTGTACATGCCCGGGCGGCGCCGGACAGGTTCGAGGCCGCTTAGGACCTCAATATCAGAAGCATTGTAAGACTGAGACATTCTTTAGTTTGGAGCCCTTCGAAGCTTAAGCCAGCACGGCCAAGCTACAGCGCAGGAGCACGCGGGGCAGGGATTCTAGCAGACCCGACCTGCCCGGTTGCGGGCAATGGGGTTTGCCTCGGCCGGCCTTGCCAGTGAGCAGCTCAGTCGAGATCGGCCAGCAGTGCTTGACGGAGCTGCTGCGGGACCGGATCGGCGGCGTGCTTGTAGGCCACATGATCAATGCCGGCCGCCAGCGCAGCGCCGGCCTTGAGCGCGGTGACCATCGCTGCAGTCAATTCATATCGCAGGAAATGTACCGCTGCGGTTTTCTGTTCGTTCTCGCGCTCCAAATCTTCATCTGCGATCGCCATAACGCGCTCGCACCCCTTTACTTCGAGCCAGCAACAGCGTTCCAGGCCGCGCATTTCAGCGAGGCGCAGTGCCCGCTCCACCGGATCGGGGAACTCAAGCAGCAGTGTCGCCTTGAAGTTGCGGCCATCGGGGATCAGCGGATTGTAGACCTCGAGCTCCTCGGCAATGCCTTCGGGCTCAAAGATGCGCTCGGCGCGCAACATCTCCTGAATCTGATAGCGGACTGTCTCCTGATCCTCGAAGCTCAAGGTGCAGTTAGGACCCAGCGCGAGCCGACGCAGCTGGCGGTGCTCGATCATGCGGGCGCGGATCGCGGCGCGCTCGCGGGCGTACTGTTCAAGCGACATCAAGTCGCTGGCGCTGAGCTGTTTCATGCCGGCCTTATCCTGGATCCGTGACAGCCCGGCATTCAGATCGCGTAGGCCAGGCGCAGGAGCCTGAGCGGATGGGTCGCCGCGCTCCCATCGCCCAGCACGCTGCTGATCTGGTGCCCGGCCATCGGGCAATCGCTGGCATAGAAGTCACATTCGCCCGCCCGTACACGCTCGGCCACGGGCGTTGCGATCTTGACCGAGGCGGCGCGGAATTCCTCCTTCAACGCATAGGTGCCATCGTGTCCCGAGCAGCGCTCAATCACCGAGACGGTGGTGCCGGGCACGAGCTTGAGCAGATCGCGGGTCTTGAGGCCGATATTCTGTACCCGCAGGTGACAGGGCACGTGATAGCTCACCCTGCCAAGGGAGCGGGCAAAGTCGGTGCGCAGCAGGCCGGCCTTATGCCGCAGCATCAGATACTCGAACGGATCGAAAATCGCGCGCCGGATCCGCTGCACCTGCTCATCCTCAGGGAACATCAGCGGCAGTTCCTGCTTGAACATCAGCACGCACGAGGGAATCGGCGCCACGATGTCGTAGCCGGCATCGATCAGCTTGATCAGCTGCGGGACGTTGATGGCTTTGGCGCGCGCCACCGCCTCCAGGTCCCCGAGCTCCAGTTTGGGCATGCCACAGCAGTGCTCGCGCTCAGCCAGGCTCACGGCAATGCCGTTGTGCGTGTACACAGCGGCCAGATCCTCGACCAAATCAGGCTCGTTGCGATTGCCGTAGCAGGTCGCAAACAGCGCCACCTGCCCGCGCGTCTCCTCGCTCGGCTTGATTGCCGTCTCGGGCGAGCGCCCGCCATAGAGCCGCATGCGTGCCGTCAGGGCATGATATTCGGGGATCGGTGCATCGCGGTGCACGCCGAGCACCTTCTCAAGCACCACGCGCCCCGTGCTGCTGGCATTCACGGCATTGACAATCTCGCAGATCACCGGAATTCCGGCCAGATTGCCGAGCCGGTCGGTACTGGTCAGCAGCCGATCACGCCAGGGCGTATGGCCGGCACGCGCCTCGACCGCCTTGGCCCGCAGCATCAGGTGCGGAAAATCTACGTTCCACGGGTGTGGGGGTACATAGGGACACTTGGTCATGTAGCACATGTCGCAGAGATAGCAGTTCTCAACGACCTTGCCGTAGACACTCTTGTCGACCTGATCGAGCTCGCCGCTGGGCGAGGCATCGATCGCATCGAACAGCGTGGGGAAGGATTGGCACAGGCTGAAGCAGCGTCGACATCCGTGACAGATGTCGAACACCCGCTCGAGCTCTTTCTCGAGCGCCGCCTCATCGTAGAAGGAAGGATCACGCCAGTTCAGCGGGTGGCGGGTGGGAGCCTCGAGGTTGCCCTCGCCCCCGCCGCCGTTGGCACCCGCCATAGCAGTTCGATCCCGACCTTAGATTCGCTGCAGCTTAGGCCAGGCTTTCCAGGGCCTTCTGAAAGCGGTTGGCATGCGAGCGCTCGGCCTTGGCGAGTGTCTCGAACCAGTCGGCAATCTCGCTAAAGCCCTCGGTACGCGCCGCCTTGGCCATGCCCGGATACATATCCGAGTATTCGTGGGTCTCGCCGGCAATGGCGGACTTCAGGTTCAGCGAGGTCTCGCCAATGGGCAGGCCCGTGGCTGGATCACCGACCTGCTCGAGGTACTCGAGGTGCCCGTGGGCATGACCCGTCTCGCCCTCAGCGGTCGAGCGGAATACCGCCGAGACGTCGTTGAAGCCCTCGACATCCGCTTTGGCTGCGAAGTACAGATAGCGACGATTTGCCTGGGATTCCCCGGCGAAAGCGTCCTTGAGATTCTGTTCGGTTTTGGTCCCCTTCAGCTTCGACATCGTGGTGCTCCTGCCCCATTTGGGGCTTAGACTAATTCTAAGCAGAGCCGAATCTAAGCCCCGGCGAGCGATCCGTCAATGCGGTTTACCCCGCCCGAAAAACACCGCGTAGGGTATTCTTTGCTTCCCTCCTTCAATGGCTCCCGGTCCCTGTGTCCAAGAAGCCCGCGCCCGTCAATTTCGAGCAGTCCCTGTCAGCGCTCGAGGCCCTGGTGGCCCACATGGAATCAGGCGAGCTGCCGCTGGAGGAGGCCCTGAAGAGCTTCGAGCGGGGCATCCAGCTCACCCGCGAATGCCAGACGGCCCTGCAGGCCGCACAGCACAAAGTCCAGATCCTGATGCAGCGCCCGGAGGGCGCTGCGATCGAGGATTTCGCGACCGATGCGGATCCCGATGCCGACACTGGCGAGGATTGAAATGGGCGCCGTCGAGACTCCAGGCGCCAGCACCTTTGCGCGGCGGCTGGAGAGCTATCAGTCGCGGATCGAATCGATTCTCGACCGGATGCTCCAGGCCGATGATGTCGCGGTCGCCCGCCTGCACGCCGCAATGCGCTACAGCGTGCTCCGGGGCGGCAAGCGACTGCGGCCACTGCTCGTGTATGTCAGCGGCACCTGCTTTGGTGCTGCGCTGGAGCGGCTCGATGCCCCGGCCGCGGCGGTGGAACTGATCCACGCCTACAGCTTGATTCACGATGACCTGCCCGCGATGGATGATGATGATCTGCGCCGTGGGCAACCCTCCTGCCACCGCGCCTTTGATGAAGGTACGGCCGTGCTGGCCGGGGATGCGCTGCAAGCGCGGGCCTTTGCGGTACTGGCCGAGCACAGCCACGCACTGCCAGCGGCGCTGCGCGTCGAGATGCTGACGATCCTGGCGCGCGCGATTGGTACCGAAGGCATGGCCGGCGGCCAGGCCATCGATTTGCAGGCGGTCGGTCACGTTTTGAGCGAGCCGGCGCTCGAGATGATGCATCGGCGTAAGACCGGCGCCCTGATCCAGGCGAGCGTTGAGTTGGGTGCCATTGCAGCCGGGCCACGCTCAACGGCCGAGCGTGCCGCGCTCGCGACCTACGGGGCCGAGGTAGGGCTCGCGTTTCAGATCCAGGATGACATCCTCGATGTCACCGGCGAGACCGCGGTCCTCGGCAAGCGTGCCGGCGCCGATGCCGCGCATGTCAAACCCACCTACCCGAGCCTCCTCGGACTGGAACGGGCCTGCGAGCTCGCCCGCAAGCACCGTGACGGGGCGGTGGCGGCGCTGGGCTTGTTTGGCGAGGCTGCCGGAGCGCTGCGGGAACTGGCCGATGCCATGATCGAGCGCGCCCATTAGGGCTCTTTTGGGCTCGACGCGGGCTGAACACGGCGCCAGCGGCGGCCCGTGTAGACTAATCCCATGAGTGAGCCTGCCAGCCCCTACCCACTGCTGGATGCGATCGCCTCGCCGGCGGACCTGCGCGCCCTGCCTGAGCGCGAGCTGGTTGCCGTGGCCGATGAATTGCGCGAGTTCCTGATCCACACCGTCAGCACCCGCGGTGGCCATTTTGCCGCCGGCCTCGGCACGGTCGAGCTCACGATTGCCCTGCACTATGTGTATGACACGCCGCATGACCGGCTGGTCTGGGATGTCGGTCACCAGGCCTATCCGCACAAGGTGCTGACCGGCCGACGCGAGACGCTCGGCTCGATCAAGCAGCATGGGGGCCTTGCGCCGTTCCCGAGCCGCAGCGAGAGTGAGTTCGATACCTTCGGTGTCGGCCATTCGAGCACCTCGGTGAGCGCGGCCCTGGGCATGGCCATTGCGGCCGAGCGCAAGAACGAGCAGCGCCGCGCGGTCGCGGTGATCGGCGATGGCGCACTCAGTGCCGGCATGGCTTTCGAGGCCCTGAATCATGCCGGGAGCCTGCCGGTCAACCTGCTGGTGGTGCTTAACGACAATGACATGTCGATCTCGGAGAATGTCGGCGCGTTATCCAATTACCTGGCGCGCATTCTGGCGGGCAAGGTCTATCGGCATCTGCGTGAAGGCGGCAAGCGTGTGCTCAAGCAGATGCCTCACATCCGCGAGTTTGCACGTCGCTCGGAGGAGCACTGGAAAGGCATGTGGCTGCCCGGCACGCTGTTCGAAGAAATGGGCTTCAACTACATCGGCCCGCTCGATGGCCATGATCTGCCAGGCCTGGTCAAGGCGCTGCGCAACGTGCGCAGCCTGAGTGGCCCGCAGCTGCTGCACGTGGCCACGCGCAAGGGCAAGGGCTACGCGCCGGCCGAGGCCGATCCGATCACCTGGCACGGCCCCGGACCCTTCGATCCGCTGACCGGAACGCTACTGAAAGAGCGCAGCGCCGGGCCGACCTACTCGGGCGTCTTTGGCCAGTGGTTATGCGACATCGCTGAGCGTGATCCACGCGTGGTCGGCATCACTCCGGCAATGCGCGAGGGTTCGGGCATGGTCGAGTTCTCCAAGCGCTTTCCCGAGCGCTACTTCGATGTGGCGATTGCCGAGCAGCATGCGGTGACCTTTGCGGCGGGGCTGGCCTGCGAGGGACTGCGGCCGGTGGTCGCGATCTACTCGACCTTCCTGCAGCGTGGCTACGACCAGCTGATCCATGACGTGGCGCTTCAGAAGCTCCCCGTGCTGTTCGCAGTCGATCGCGCCGGATTGGTGGGCGGTGACGGTGCGACGCACAACGGCAATTTCGACCTGTCATTCCTGCGCTGTATTCCCAATCTGGTCGTCATGGCACCAGCCGATGAGAATGAATGCCGGCAGATGCTCTACACCGCGACCTGCATTGAGGGTCCGGCGGCGGTGCGTTACCCGCGCGGCAACGGGCCGGGCGTGCGCATCGAAACTGAGTTCACAGCACTCCCCATCGGGCGGGCCGAAGTGCGTCGCCGTGGCAGCTCGGGACTGCTGCTGCTCAGTTTCGGCACCATGCTGCAGACGGTCAGCGCGAGCGCCGAAGCGCTCGATGCGACGCTGGTCAACATGCGTTTTGTTAAACCACTCGATGAAGCGCTACTCGCGCAGCTGCTACCGCAGCACTCGGCGCTGGTCACGCTGGAGGAGAATGTCGTTGCCGGCGGCGCTGGCAGCGGCGTGGCCGAATACCTCGATGCGGCCGGTTACTGCCTGCCACGGCTCCATATTGGCCTGCCTGATGAGTTCCTGGGGCACGGCAGCCGCGATGAGTGCCTGCTCGATGCCGGGCTGGACGCGGCCACGGTGCGGCGGCGCATAGAGGCCTGGTGGCAAAGTTTGCAGCCTGGGTTGAAGAGTGGTCGTGGCGCCACTAAATTGGTAGCTGGGAGCCGCATCGGCTCTTCCGAACTAAGGTAAATCCGCAAAATGAGCAACGCAGCAGCGAGCCGGGAAGGAAACGTGGTGCTGGTCGAGGACGTGCAGAGCCGCGCCGACACCCGTCGCATTCCGATCCAGCGGGTCGGCGTCAAGGACATCCGCCACCCGGTGCGGGTCAAGGATCGCTCGGCCGGCGAGCAGCGCACGGTTGCGATGTTCAACATGTATGTCAACCTGCCCCACAACTTCAAGGGCACGCACATGTCGCGCTTTGTCGAGATCCTGCACCATGAGCGTGAGATCTCGGTGGACTCCTTCCGCTCGATGCTGACCGAGATGGCCACGCGCCTCGATGCCCAGGCCGGGCACATCGAGATGAGCTTCCCCTATTTCGTGACCAAGCGCGCCCCGGTTTCCGGCGTCGAGAGCCTGATGGATTACCAGGCCACGCTGATCGGGGAGACCTGCAATGGCGAGACCTCGCTCTGGGTACGCGTCGTGGTCCCGGTGACCAGCCTGTGCCCGTGCTCGAAGAAGATTTCTGAGCGCGGTGCGCATAACCAGCGCTCACATGTGACGATCAAGGCGCGGCTCAAGGAACACATGTGGATCGAGGAACTCATCGACATCGCCGAGAGCGAGGCCTCGTGCGAGCTGTATGGAATCCTCAAGCGTCCGGATGAGAAGTACGTGACCGAGCGGGCGTACGACAATCCGAAGTTCGTCGAGGACATGGTTCGGGATGTAGCGGTGCGGCTCAATGCCGAAGAGCGCATCAGCGCCTACACGGTCGAGAGCGAGAACTTTGAGTCCATCCACAACCACTCGGCTTACGCGCTGATCGAGCGCGACAAGCTCGCCGAGCCCGACGCCCGCTAGCGGAAAACCCGGCGCGCCGCTTTAGTCGACGCGGGACTCCGCACCCTGCAGGCGCCCGATCAGGGCGCGCAGGAATACTCGGTTGAAACGCAGCTGGCAGGAGGCAGAGACCTGCTCGAGCAGCGTCGAACTGACCTTGAGCACGGTGACACCATCGGCGGCGCGGATGGTCGCCGTGCGCTTGGCGCCCTGCACGTAGCTGGTCTCGCCAAAGCACTCGCCACTGGAGAGCAGACCGACCGAGCGCCCATGGCGCTCCACCGTACAGTTGCCGGCGACGATGATGTAGAAGCGATCATCCATCTCGCCTTCCTTGACGATCTCCTCACCGCTGGCGTAGTCCTGCCAGTGGCTGGCGCGCATCACCTCGAGGATCTCGGCATGCGAGAACTCGTGGAAAAACTTCAGACGCCGCAGCAGCCCGAACTGCTCCTGCTGGTCCATGCGTGAATTCTGCTGGCGCAGCTTCTGGTGCACCCGCGTCAGTTCGGCCGCCAGGTCCAGGCCACTCTTCTGGCGACGTTCCGGATCCTTTTGCATTGCCACGGCAACGACGTTTTCCAGATCCTCGGGCACATCCGGCCGGGCGACGTGAATCGGTGGCGGCGTGGCATAGACGATCTGATGCAGCAGCTTGGCCAGATTGCCGGCGCGAAACGGGCGCGTACCGGTTAGCAGTTCGTACATCACGGCGCCCAGCGAATAGATATCGGAGCGGTTGGTCAGCTCCAGGCTCTGTACTTGCTCGGGCGACATGTAGCTGGGGCTGCCGGCGATGCCCTCAATGCGCGAGATCTCCGAATCGGCCACCAGCGCGATGCCGAAATCGATGATGCGGACATCACTGTCCTGGGTGAGCATGATGTTCGAGGGCTTGATGTCGCGGTGGATCACCCCGCGCGAATGAGCGTAGTGCATTGCCTTGGCGCACTTGAACATGATCTCGACCACATCGTCGATGCGCAGCAGGTTGTCCGGGCGGCAGTAGGCAGCCAGCGTACGGGCGCCATGCACGTGCTCGGTGACGATATAGCAGTGCCCGTTCTCTTCACCGGCATCGTAAATCGGCAGGATATTCGGGTGATGCAACATGCCGACCATGTGGGCTTCGGACAGAAACATCTTGCGGCTTATGCGGGCGCGATCATCGTCGCCACCGGCGTCGCTGGCGTAAACCTTGATCGCGACATCGCGTCCGTAGTACGGATCATGGGACAGATAAACCGTGCCGGTGCTGCCACGGCCAACCTCATTGATGATGAGGTACTTGCCGATGCGTTCAGGAATCTTGCGTGAGCTCACGCTGTGTGGTGCCGGGGCTGCCATCGAGGGAGTTATCCAAGAGCGACCGAGTGAGGATACGGGCGCGCCGGGACGGGGACTGTGACGCGGATCCCGGATCCCCGGGGGGTGCGGTGCCGCGCGCCGCTAAGGCGATGCGGCAAAATGATCAAAGGAGGATGCCGAGAACTGGATCACACCAGAATCGCCAAGCAGGGCCACTCCGGAACCGCTGCGTAGCTGACCGCAGGCGCTCAAAGGCAGCTCGAGTTTGGCCGCCAGTGCGCTGATCGCCGGTGCGCGCACGGCCGGAACGCTGAAAAGCAGTTCATAATCCTCACCGCCCTGCAACGCTTGCCGCCACGCCTGAGCGCCGCACAGCGCCCGCAGTGGCGCGGACAGCGGCAGATCGGCAACGCGCAAGTCAGCGGCGCAGCCACTGGCCGCAGCCAGTCGCGGCAGGTCGGCCAGCAAACCGTCGGACAGATCCATGCAGGCGCTCGCCACGCCGCGCAGTGCCTGCCCCAGAGCGATACGCGCGCTTGGATATTCGAAGCGCCGTAGCAGCGTCTGACGCTGCGCGGGAACCAGCACGCGCGCATCGGGCTCAGCCATTCCAAGCAGGCGCCCGGCCCGCGCATCCCCCAGCGTACCGCTGACGAACAGCCAATCACCCGGGCCGCCGCCACCGCGGCGCAAAGCCGTGCCCGGTGGCACAAAGCCCGTGAGCTGGATCGTGATGCTCAAGGGACCGCGACTCAGATTGCCACCAACCAGCGCGACGCCACAGCTTCGCGCCAGCGCACCAAAGCCGGCGGCAAAATCCCGCAGCCACGCCTCATCCGCCTCAGGCAGCACCAAGGAGGCGAGCGCCCATGCAGGCTCGGCACCCATCGCCGCCAGATCACTCAGATTGACGGCCAGAGCGCGGTGGCCAAGCGAATGCGCTGGAGCGCCCGGGAGAAAATGGGCACCCTCGATGAGCGCGTCCGTAGTGACTACGAGTTCCTGGTGCGCCGGAGCGCGCAGTAGGGCCGCATCATCGCCGATCCCCAGAATGACATCGGCGCGCTCGGCTCCGGCGCCGCGCAGGTAGCGCTCGATCAGATCGGCTTCGCTGGCCGGCACCTTGGGAAATCTCCGGCGCCGTCAGCGCTCATCGGGGCGCCAGGCGCGCGCCGCCCGGTCTAGTACCCCATTGATGAACTTGTGACCATCGGTCGCGCCGAAGCGGCGCGTGAGACCGACGGCCTCATTGATGATGACGCGAAACGGAATGTCAGGACGCGTGCGCAGCTCATAGGTTCCGATCAGCAGCACCGCGTGCTCGATCGGATCCAGCTGTGCCGGCGGACGGTCGAGGAACCCGGCCAGCTGCGCATCGAATTCCGCCTGCGAGGCACAGACGTGCTCGAGCAACTCGCGAAAGTACCCACCATCCGCGCGTGCCATGTCGGTATCGGTTGAGAACTCGGACACCAGGTCCTGCCACGGACCCGGATTGATCTGCCAGCGATACAGCGCCTGCAGCGCCAGACGCCGCGCGAGCGCGCGCGCCGCGGTCTGCGGATTGAAGTTCTTGCCCACGTTAAGGTTGATTCCGGCGCAGCAAACAGGACGGCGCGCCCATCAGATACGCCGCAGCAGCAGCGCCATCGCGATTGCCGCTTCGATCGCTTCGGCACCCTTGTTGCCTGCCCCTGGCGCCGAGCGCTGCTGAGCTTGTGCTTCGGTATCGGTGGTCAGCACGCCGAAACTGACCGGCACGCCAGTATCGAGCATCACGCGCTGCAAGCCGCGTGCGCATTCACCGGCAACGAAATCGAAGTGGGCTGTGTCGCCACGAATGACGCAGCCGAGGGCGACGATGGCATCGGCGCGACCCGCCAGGGCAAACGCGCGCGCCGCCAGCGGCAGTTCGAAGGCACCGGGAACACGCTCAACTCGCAAGGCCAGCGCTGCGCCGCCGAGCGCGCTCCACGCCGACCGCGCGCCCTCAAGCAGCCCGCCGACAACGAGCTCGTTGTAACGCGCCGCGACGATGACCACATTCAACCCAATGGCTGATAGCGGTTCCCCGCCTGTTCCTGCTGTTCCCATGTTGGTACCAGTATATCGGGAGCGGATCAGCCGTTCTCATCGATGTAATCGACGATTTCCAGGCCGAAGGCAGAGATGCCGTGCAGCTGGCGCGGCGCTGAGAGTACGCGCATCCGCCGCACACCAAGATCGTGAAGAATCTGCGCGCCAATCCCGAAGGTCCGCAGGACCGCGGTGCCGCGTCCGTCGCTGGCATCGGGTCGCGATTCAGCGCGCGCGATGCCACGCACCGCATCCAGCAGTTCACGTGGCGACTCACTCTGACGCAGGATCACCACCACGCCACTGCTCGCGCGCGCCACACGCGCCAGTGCCGCCCGCAATGTCCAGGCTCGCGAATCGCCGCGCACACCAATCACATCGCGCAGCGTGTCGGTCAGGTGCACGCGCACCACCGCCGGCTCCGAGCCACCGGGCTCGCCGTGCACCAGCGCCAGGTGCACGTCGCGATTCACATGATCCTCATAACAATAGAGTCGAAACGGCCCGAACTCGGTGTGCACCGGCTGTTCGGCAATGCGCTCGACCGAGTGCTCGGTGTGCAAGCGGTGGCGAATCAGATCCGTGATCGTGCCGATCTTAAGCTTGTGCTCGTGCGCGAAGCGCTCCAGTTCCGGTCGGCGCGCCATCGTGCCATCTTCGTTCATGATTTCGACAATCATCGCAGCCGGCTCGAAACCCGCCAGACGCGCCAGATCGCAGCCCGCCTCGGTGTGCCCGGCGCGCGTCAGCACGCCACCGGGCTGGGCCATGATTGGAAAAATGTGACCAGGCTGGCGCAGATCCTCGGGGCGCGCATCCGGGCGTACCGCGGTGCGCACCGTGTGCGCGCGGTCGTATGCCGAGATACCGGTGGTGACACCCTCGGCCGCTTCGATCGAGAGCGTGAAGTTAGTGCGCTGATCGCGATCGGTTTCGCTGACCATCAGCGGCAGGCGCAGCTGCGCGCAGCGTTCGCGCGCGAGTGTCAGGCAGATCAGGCCGCGTCCGAAACGCGCCATGAAGTTCACATCTTCCGGACGCACCAGCGAGGCGGCCATCACGAGATCCCCCTCGTTCTCGCGATCCTCATCGTCCATGATGACGACCATGCGGCCGACCCGAATATCCTCAAGAATCTCTTCGGTAGTGTTCAGTTTCATAGGGTGCGCATCATGCCACAGCCGGGGTGCGCCGAAGCGTGGGATCGGCTGGAATGACTTGTTGGACAGTGCTTTGAGGCCTCTGATCAGCGCGCTGGCATCGGCTTCGCCTGCATCCCTAGATGCTTTTCAGGCTCGCGCCGCGCCGCGGAGCTGCATCGGCAGCCTCATCTCCGAGCAGCCGCTCGGCGTAGCGGGCCATCTGATCTACTTCCAGGTTGACGCCGGCTCCAATTGCAGTCGTGCCGAACGTTGTATGCAACAGCGTGTGCGGAATCAGATTCACGCCAAAGCAGTCGCCGGCCACATCGTTGACCGTGAGGCTCACGCCATCGAGGGTCACGGAGCCCTTGCGCGCGATGTAGCGTGCCAGGGCGCGCGGCGCGCGAAACCTCAGACGCTCCGAGCGCTCATCCGGCGTACGCTCGAGCAGCTCGGCCACGCCATCAACATGACCGGAGACCAGATGGCCGCCGAGCGCATCACCCAGCCGCAGTGCCGGCTCAAGATTGACTCGCTGCCCGGCGCGCCAGTCACCAGCGGTGGTTACATCCAGGGTCTCGCGTGACAGATCTGCCACAAACCCCTGCTCGATAAAAGCGCTTATGGTCAGGCAGACACCGCTGACCGCAATGCTGTCGCCGATCGCCTGGGCATCGAGGCGCAAGCTTGAGACCGCTACCGCCAGGCGCAGATCCTGTCCATGAGCCTCGATGCTCGCTACCTGGCCGATATCCTGGATGATGCCAGTAAACACGTACTGCCCTACCCTGCGACCGGCCGCGCGGTGATGCGCAGGTCGCTGCCGATCATCGTGACTTCGGTGAACTTGAGCGTCAAGCGCTGCGCGAGCGCGGCCAGCGGTGCGATTTCAGCCAGTGGGCGAGCATCGGCGCCCAACAGACAGGGAGCCAGATACAGCACCAGTTCATCGACCAGGCCTGCCTGCAAGAATGCCCCGGCTAGGCGCGCACCCGCCTCGACCCAGACCTCGTTGCAGCCGGCGGCGCCGAGGAATTCCAGTATCGGGCGCAGGCGCAGGCCACCCATCGGATCCTCGGGCACACGCTGCACCCGAACGCCTTGGGCCTCGAAAGCCTGGCGTGAAGCCTCTGACTCGGAGGCGGTAAAGATCAGCGCCTCGCCATCCCGGATGTAAACGCGCGCACCGGGCGCCGTGCGCAGCCTCGTGTCGAGCACGACGCGCAGGGGCTGGCGCGTCGCGCCCTCGACGCGCACGTTGAGTTTCGGATCATCGGCGAGGATGGTGCCGCTGCCGGTGAGCACGACCGAGCTGCGCGCCCGGTAGTGCTGCGCATCGGCCCGGGCTTGCTTGCCGGTGATCCAGCGGCTCTCGCCACTGGCAAGCGCGGTGCGCCCATCCAGGCTGGCTCCGAGCTTGACTCGCACCCACGGCAACCCGGTCTCGAAGCGATTGAAGAAACCCGGATTGAGCTCGCGGGCCTCGGCAGCTAGCAGGCCCGAGGCGGTCTGAATGCCCGCCTCGCCGAGCACTTCAGCGCCGCCGCGCATGCGCGGATTCGGATCGGCAATCGCATAGACGACGCGGTGTACGCCGGCGCGGATCAGCGCATCAGTGCACGGCGGGGTACGTCCAGTGTGCGCGCAGGGTTCCAGGGTCACGTAGGCGGTCGCTCCGGAAGCTGCTGCGCCAGCAGCGCGCAATGCAGCCACTTCAGCGTGCGCCTCGCCAGCGCGCTCGTGCCAGCCCTCGGCGACGATGCCGCCGTCGCGTACGAGCACGCAGCCGACCCGCGGATTGGGATCCGTGCTGTTGAGTCCGCGCGCTGCCAGCGCCAATGCGCGGCGCATGTAGTCGTGCTCGGCAGCGCTAAACTCGCTCACTTCTTGTCCTTGGTGTCGGCGCCCTCGCCAGGCAGCAGCGGCAGCTGATCCACCGCCTTGTCGCGGCGCCGCCGGTGATGGCGCAGGTGATCAATCGTCTCGCGAAAGGCCTCGACGTCCTGGAAACTGCGATACACCGAAGCGAAGCGGACATAGCCGACTTCATCCAGGTGACGCAGCTCCTCCATGACCAGTTCGCCGATCTGGCGCGAGGGCACCTCACGTTCCCCAAGTACCAGCAGCTTGTGACACACCCGGCCAACGGCCTCATCAATCGCCGCGCTGCTCACGGGGCGCTTCTCGAGCGCCCGGATCAGACCGGCGCTGAGCTTGCGCTCATCGAAGGGTTCGCGATTGCCGTCACGCTTGATTACGCGCGGCATCAGCAATTCGGCGCTCTCGAAAGTCGTGAAGCGCTCGGCGCACTTGAGGCACTCGCGACGCCGACGGATCTGGCGCCCGTCGGCCGTCAGGCGCGAGTCGGTGACCTTGGTCTCGTCATGATCGCAAAATGGGCAGTGCATGGCCCGGCTCCGACGCCGTGCATCAGCCTATGAAGCGTACACCGGGAAGCGACGGCACAGTTCAATTACCTGAGCGCGCACACGCTGCACGACCGGCTCTGCGCCTCCGGCATCGATCACATCGGCGATCCAGCTGGCGACTTGTGACATCTCGGCTTCCTTGAATCCTCGTGTCGTCGAGGCCGGCGTCCCGATCCGAAGGCCGCTGGCGATCATCGGCGGGCGCGGATCATTGGGGACGGCGTTCTTGTTGACGGTAATGTTGGCGTGGCCGAGCGCGGCATCGGCATCCTTGCCGGTCATGCCCTGCTCGCCCAGGTGCATCAGGAACAGATGATTGTCCGTGCCGCCGGAGATGATGCGAAAGCCGCGTGCATTGAAGGTCGCGCACATCGCCTGGGCATTCTTGATCACCTGCTGCTGGTAGCCTTTGAACGCGGGCTGCAGCGCTTCGAGAAATGCCACCGCCTTGGCTGCAATCACGTGCATCAGCGGGCCGCCCTGGGTGCCGGGGAACACCATCGAATTGAGCTTCTTGGTGATCGCATCGTTGGCGTGCGCCAGGATCAGGCCGCCGCGCGGACCGCGCAGCGTCTTGTGCGTCGTCGTGGTGACGACATCGGCGATCGGCACCGGATTCGGATACAGCCCGGCGGCCACGAGGCCTGCCACATGCGCCATGTCGACAAACAGCAGCGCTCCGACCTCATCCGCGATGGCGCGGAAGCGCGGAAAATCGAGCACGCGTGAATAGGCCGAGAAGCCGGCGACAATCATCTTGGGCTTGTGCGTGCGCGCGAGCTGCGCCACCTGCTCATAGTCGATCAGCCCGGTGTCGGCGCGCACGCCGTATTGCACGGCATTGAACAGCTTGCCGGAGAAATTCACCTTGGCGCCGTGCGTCAGATGGCCGCCATGATCGAGGCTCATGCCAAGGATCGTGTCACCGGGAGCCAGCAACGCCAGGTAGACCGCGGCGTTGGCCTGCGATCCTGAATGCGGCTGAACGTTGGCGTAGTCTGCGCCGAAGAGCTGCTTGGCCCGATCGATGGCCAGCTGTTCGGCGATGTCCACGAACTCGCAGCCACCGTAATAGCGCTTGCCCGGATACCCCTCAGCGTACTTATTCGTCAGCACCGAACCCTGCGCCTCGAGCACGCGCGGGCTGGTGTAGTTCTCCGAGGCGATGAGCTCAATGTGATCTTCCTGGCGCTGGCGCTCATCAGCGATGGCCTTGGCCAGCTGCGGATCGAAACCTTCGATGACCATATGGGACGAATACATGTCGCGTCGACCTGCCTTTAGAAAGAGTGAACTGTCGGGATGCCGCGGGGCGGGCAATAAAGCGTGCAATTGTACCCGAAGCGGATGTGGGCCCGGGATCGTCTAGTGGGCGCCGAGCGCCTGCACGACACCGGTCCAGGCCTGCGCCAGATTGCCGCGGTCATACCCGCCCCCGCCGAGCGCGAGCACCCGACCCTCGCAGTGCCGGTCAGCCAGCGCCGCAAGCTCGAGCGCCGCGCGGGCATGACAGGCACTCGTGAGCTTAAGGTGGGTGAGCGGATCGCCAGCGACACTGTCAGCACCACACTGCAGGATGACAAACTGCGGCGCAAAATGTTCTAGATGCGCCACCATGCGCGGCCACGCGTCCGCAAATTCCGCCGGACCGGCGCCCGCCTCGAGCGGCACATTCAACTTGGTGCCGGTCGCGTCGCCGCGCCCCTGTTCTTCGATCGCACCGGTGCCCGGATAAAGACTGCGACCACTCTCATGCAGGTCAGCGATGATGACACCGGGATCATCCTGGTAGGCGTAGAAGACCCCATCGCCGTGGTGCGCATCGATATCCACGTAGGCCACGCGCTCAAGGCCGTGTCGCCTGCGCAGCGCCTCGATCACCACGCCGCAGTCATTGAAGACGCAGAATCCTGCCGCCTGTGCGCGACCGGCGTGATGCAGTCCAGCGATGGGCACGAACGCGCGTCGCTGGGGCCGGGCAAGAATCCACTCCATCGCCGCAAGACTCGCCCCGACCACGCAGGCGGCGGCTTCGTAGACGCCGCGAAACGCCGGCGTATCGCCGCCATCGAGGCTGCCGACGCCGCTTTCGCTGTGCGCGCGCACAAAATTCAGGTATTCGGGTTCGTGAAAGAGTTCGAGGTCGGCACGGCTGGCTTCAACCGGATCCAGCAGCGTGACCCGGGAGCGCAGACCCTGGCGGTCGAATTCACGCAAGAAGGCCCCATGCCGGTCAGGCCCAAACGGATGTCCTTCCGGGAATCCGTAACGGGCCAGCCGCTCGCCGACGACTACGGCGACCTGAGGTGTTTGAGAGTTCACTCGCTCTGCCCGAGCTTCCGCAGCAGCGGCTGCGCGCGCCGGAAGCCTACCACACCCCTCCGGCAAACCCGGGGAATGCCCACCTAGCGGCGCTCACAGGCGCGCCCGGCGGCTGCCGGGCGTGCGGGAGACGCCGCGTTGCCCGATAATGCGCGCCCGGTTCCCGAGAACGGGCCACCAGACCACTCTCAACCGCGGCCGCAAGCCGCAAAAAGACAAGCTCATGGCGCAATACATCTACACCATGAATCGCGTTTCAAAAGTCGTGCCGCCCAAGCGCACGATCCTGCGCGACATCAGCCTCTCGTTCTTCCCCGGTGCCAAGATCGGCGTGCTAGGCCTCAACGGCTCGGGTAAGTCCTCGCTGCTCAAGATCATGGCGGGCATCGACACCAACATCGATGGTGAGGCGCGAGCCCAGAGCGGCATACGTATCGGCTACCTGCCCCAGGAGCCCGAGCTCGATCCGGAGCAGGATGTGCGCACTGTGGTCATGGAGGGCGTCGCCGGCACCTACGGGCTCCTGCAGCGCTTCAATGCGATCAGCGACAAGTTCGCCGAGCCGATGGACGATGAGCAGATGAATAAGCTCCTTGAGGAGCAGGCCAAACTCCAGGATGCCATCGATGCCGTCGGCGGATGGGAACTGGAGCGCAAGCTCGAGATCGCCGCTGATGCGCTGCGTCTGCCACCCTGGGAGACGAAAATCGGCCCGCTCTCGGGCGGCGAGAAGCGCCGCGTGGCGCTGTGCCGGCTGCTGCTCTCGGCGCCCGACATGCTGCTGCTCGATGAGCCGACCAACCACCTCGATGCCGAATCCGTCGCCTGGCTGGAACGCTATCTGGAGGAGTATCCGAGCACTGTCATCGCCGTGACGCACGATCGCTATTTTCTCGACAACGTGGCGCAGTGGATCCTCGAGCTCGATCGCGGCCACGGCATCCCGTGGCAAGGAAACTACTCCTCCTGGCTTGAGCAGAAGGGACAACGCCTGGCCCTCGAGCAGCGCGAGCAGGAGGCGCTTAAGAAAACGCTCGCCCGGGAGCTCGAGTGGGTACGCACCAATCCCAAGGCTCGCCAGGCCAAGAGCAAGGCGCGCCTGGCGCGCTACGAAGAGCTCGCTTCCCGAGAGTTCCAGGAACGCAACGAGACCAACGAGATCTACATCCCGCCGGGGCCACGGCTCGGTGATCTGGTCATTGAAGCCGAGAACCTGCGCAAGGGATTCGGGGATCGGCTGCTGATCGATAACTTCAGCTTCAAGTTGCCGCCGGGCGGTATCGTCGGCATCATCGGTCCCAACGGCGCCGGCAAGACGACGCTGTTTCGCATGCTGACCGGCGCCGACAAGCCCGATGGCGGCACCATCCGCATCGGGCCCAGCGTGCGTCTGGCCTATGTGGATCAGTCACGCCAGAGTCTTGATCCGACCAAGAGCGTGTGGGCTGAGATCTCCGGCGGCCTCGATATCATCAAGGTCGATGGCTATGAGACCCCTTCACGCGCGTATGTGGGACGCTTCAACTTCCGCGGCACCTCGCAGCAGCAGTTGATCGGCGAACTCTCCGGCGGCGAGCGTAACCGGGTGCACCTGGCCAAAGTACTGCGTAGCGGCGGCAACGTACTGCTGCTCGATGAGCCGACCAATGATCTGGATATCGAGACGCTACGTGCGCTCGAGGATGCGCTGCTCTCCTTCCCGGGCTGCGCGGTGGTGATCTCGCACGATCGCTGGTTTCTGGACCGGATTGCCACCCACATCCTGGCCTTTGAGGGCAATTCGGAGCTCGTCTGGTTCGAGGGCAACTACCAGGATTACATTGAGGATCTCAAGCACCGCCGTGGCGAGGAAGCCGCCCAGCCTCACCGGCTCAAGTACAAGCGCCTAACCGGTTGATGGCTTACCTGAGCAAGATTATGTAACCCAGTGTGTTCGCTAGCAATAATGTGACCGACGTCAGCGCGCGGTTCGGCTACACTGATTATTGGAGGAGACAGGCGACTCACGCTGCCGCACGCTGCAGCGGTGCACCAGAAGGTCGCCCTAAGCCGGTATGGCCACGTACATCGACGCCACGGGGACACTGCATCACGAGCAGGCAGCCAGCCTTGCGCTGACCTGCCCGCATTGCCTCGTACTCTCACATATCACGCCGATCGCGGTTCCTGGCTTCAACGAGCTGAGCAGCCACCCGCCGAAATTTGTGGGCGCGGTCTATCGCTGCGACTCATGCAACGCGCCGATCTTCCTGCGCTTCCCAGTCAAGCTGTGTGGCAACCATCGCATTGAGCTTGGCTCGCAGTTTGTCGAGGTCGAGCGCCCGCGGGAGAAATTCAGCTTCCTGTACCTGCCCGAGCAGGTCGAGATCATGTTCCGCGAAGCGCTTTCGTGCTATTCGCACAGCAGCTTCAACGCCTTTGCGGCGATGTGCCGGCGCACGATGCAATCAGCCTTTGCCGAGCTGGGCGAGTCGGGCAAGCTCCGCGTGTTCGATCAGCTCAATGACGTACGCACGATGGCGGATCTGGATGCCACGATGTTCGTGGACATCAAGCGCGTGATCTTTGGCAGCGATGCCGATCCGCATCCGAACCTGCCGAGCATCGATGATCAGACCGCAGGGGTGCTGCTCGAGGTCATGAAGGACCTGCTCTATCAGATGTATGTGCGCAAGGGGCGCCTGCAGCAGGCCATGATGGTGCGCCGGTTCTTCTCGGATGAATCACTGCGCAATATCGGCGCCGCCCGCAAGTCCGAATCGGCCTGAGTCGGCCCTCCCGCACGGCAAGCGCTAATTCAGAGCGCTTAAGGCGTCGCGGTTCTCGATCGCATACTGCAACAGGCTATTGGCCCCCTTGAGGCCCAGCTTGCTGCAGATCTTGGCGCGATGTGATTCGACCGTGCGCGGTGAGATGAACAGCTCCGCGGCAATGTCCCGGGTCGTCTTCTTGTCCGCGACCCGCTTGAGGATCCGGCGTTCGGCAATCGTCAGATCCTGAAGGCTGGGCTGGCGATCGGCCAGCGCTGCCGCGCGATCGCGTCGCCTGAGCAGAAACCCCGACATCGAGGGGCACACATAGGGCACATCGGCAGCCACCGCGATCAGGCAGCTGACAATTTCGCTGACGGCGTTTTCCTTGAGTACGTAGCCCGAGATGCCCAGGTTCATGGCTTGGTTGAAGGCCTGCTCGTCCTTGAACATGGTCAGCACTACCAGGCGCACCGGGTTGTGCCGCTCGCGCAGCTTTGCCGCGACATCAAGGCCATTCATGTCGGGCAGATTCAAGTCAATGACCGCCAGGTCCGGCTTGGTTTGCCCAATCAGCTCCAGCGCCGAGGTGCCCTTGTCGGCCTCGCCCACCAGATCAAAGCGCGGATCGGATTGCACGACCTGCCGCAGGCCCTGACGGAACAGCGGGTGGTCATCGACGATTACCAGTCGGATGCGCTTGTTATCACTCACTGGCCAATACTACTCCCTCAGGGGTACGACTCCAAAAGAGCCACTTTATTCAGGGGCCGCGGTCTCTGCCGGATCGATGTAGAGGTTCTCGGCCACCGGTAGCTCGACCACCAGCCTTGTGCCTCGGCCAGGCGCACTGTCGATCGCCAGCGTGCCACCCAGCATCTTGGCGCGCTCCAGCATTGTGGTCAGGCCATAGCCGCCAGTGCGCGACCCCCCGGCGCCCACATCAAAGCCGCACCCGTCATCGCACACCACCAGACGCACGCAATGCAGATCGTTCTCCAGCTGCACCTCGACGCGGCTCGCGCTGGAGTGCTTCAGGATGTTGTTGAGCGCCTCCTGCGCGATCCGGTAGACATTCGTGGCATCCGAGCCAGTGAGCTGAGCATCAACGTTCTCGAGCCGATGGATCACTTCGACAGCCGCGCTTTGCGACCAGCGCTCGATCAGACCCTCGAGCGATGCGGTGAGGCCGATCTGGTCGATATGCAATGGCCGCAGGTTCTGCACCAGGGCGCGTATATCGCCGATGGCTGCGGCAGTGACCTGGCTCAGGCTGTCGATGTGGACGCTGGCGCCGACGGGCAGCTGCACCTCATTCAGTGCCAGGCGCGCCCGATTGGCGATCAGCGACAGGCTCTGGCCGATACTGTCATGCAGCTCACTGGCAATGCGCGTCCGCTCCTGCTCATGTGCCGTCAGCAGCTGACGCGCGAATTCCTCGCGCGCGCGCAGCTCCCGCTCCCGCGTGCGCTCCAGGGATTCCTGCGCGAGCACCTGCTCGTGGATATCGGTGAGCGATCCGCACATTCGCAGTGCCCGCCCCTGCTCATTCCAGAAAGCCTGCCCGCGGCCCCGAAACCAGCGGTACTGCCCGTTGGCAAGCTGCAACCGAAACTGCACGTCATTGGGTTCGCGATAGCGCAGGTGCCGCGAGAGCGTGCTCGAGAAGCGCTCGTAGTCGGTCGGATGCACCCTGAGCCAGAAGCTCTGCGCTACCGGCGGAAACTCGCTCGAATCGGCAAACCCAAGCAGCCACAGCAGGCGCGGCGAGTAGTACACCTGATCGCTGCGCAGATCCCAGTCCCAGATGCCATCGTTGGAGCCGGCAACTGCCAGCTCGAAGCGCTCCTGGCTGCGGCTCAAGGCGAGGAAACGCTCGCGCAGCAGGCTGACCATTTCTTGCAGCGAGGTGCGCAGTCCCGCAAGCTCGCCATGGAATCCGGCCGAGGGCGGCAGCTCGGCCTCCGCGGTCTCAAGGCGCGTCTGGCGCGCAAATCGTTCCAGTCGCGCAACCGGGCGCAAAACCAGATACCACACCAGGCCCCACAGCATCAGGATCATGAACAGATCCGCAAGCGCTAGCGGCACCAGCTCGCGACGCAGGCTCTCCCAGGCGGCGGTGCGCGCCGGCGCGATGGGCACGTACACCGTGACGGTGACGCCCGGCATGACGGAGGCCGCATGCTGCAGCTGCCCTTCCATCGGCGGCAGCAGTTCAAGTTCCCGGATCACGCCGCGCTCATCCTTGAACCAGGCGCGCGTCGCGGGCGCGGCTTGCTCTGAGAAAATCTGCACAGCATCGAGCGTGGGTCCAGTAAGGAAGCCGCCAACGACGCTCGCGATCTGCTGAGCATCGTGTGCACGTACTGCCGGCAATAAATCCGCTGCGACATGCCCGTTGATCACCGCCGTGCGTTCGACGAGCGTCGCCATACGGGCCGAGTACTCACTGCGGTAGGCCACATAAATGGCCGCCGCGAGCAATACCGTCATCGCCACGCTCAGCGCGAGCGCCACCAGAAAGGAGATCGAAGCGGTACGTAGTCCGGAACTCATGCGTTGCTGATCCGTGCTGGCGAAAGGCCGCGGCCCAGGGTTAGCGGTTTGTGTGGCAGCCGCGGAAGATAGCCGAAGCGCGGCCAGCTCGTGGCCCAAAGCGCGCGCCGCCGGGTCGTGATCCGATGCGGCAGCCAGCGGTGCAGAATCCTGCGGCAAAATCAGCCAAGCCACACGCGGGCATTGCGGAACAGCCGCAACCAACCTGCATCCGCGCCGGCGCCTTCGGGATGCCAGGAATTTTGTACCGTGCGGATGACCCGCTCGGGATGCGGCATCGTGATCGTGACCCGCCCATCCGGCGTCGTGAGTGCGGCAATTGCGCCGCTGGCGCCATTGGGATTGTCCGGATAATGGCGGGCTGGCTCCCCATGGCCATCGATATAGCGCAGCGCGATCAGGCCCGCGGCGGCACAAGCGCGCTCCTCGGCCACGCCCGCAAACTGTGCGCGGCCCTCTCCGTGCGCTATCGCCACCGGCAAGCGTGAGCCGGCCATGCCGCTCAGCAGCACCGAGGGCGATGGCGCAATCTCCACCAGACTCAGACGTGCTTCGAACTGCTCACTGCGATTGCGCAGGAATCTTGGCCAGCTACCGGCACCCGGAATCAGCTCTTTGAGTAGCGCCATCATCTGGCAGCCATTGCATACGCCGAGGCTAAAAGTATCCGGACGGGCAAAGAAGGTCTCGAACTCGGCGCGCAGCCGCTCGTGAAACAGCACCGATGCCGCCCAGCCGCCGCCCGCGCCCAGCACATCGCCGTAGGAAAACCCGCCGCAGGCCACGAGCGCGGCAAACTCAGACAGTCTGCGCTCACCGCGCAGCAGATCGCTCATGTGTACATCAAAGGCCTCGAAGCCAGCGCGCTCCAGCGCTGCTGCCATTTCAACCTGGCCGTTGACCCCCTGCTCGCGCAGCACCGCGACGCGCGGCCGCGCGCCGCGGTTGATGTAGGGGGCGCTGATATCCTCTTCCGGATCAAAGCTCAGCTGCCAGCACAGGCCCGGTGCCGCCGGATCGAGCTGCGCTGCAAACTCCTCGGCGGCGCACTCGGGGTTGTCGCGCAAGCGGCGCATGCGATGCGAAGTCTCCGACCAGGAATGGCGCAGGCCCACCCACGAATCCTCGAAACTCACCGCGCCGACACGAATGCCGATCTGCAGCTCCGCCCGCGGCCAGCCGATCAGCTGGCTGCAGCCATCGAGGCCGTGGCGAGTAAGACAAGCCTGCACCTGCGGCAGCTGCGCTGCTGCCACCTGCAGCACGATGCCGGGCTCCTCGGCAAACAGCTGCGAGAGTGCATCGCCGCGCCCCGGATCAAGTTCAATCTGCAGGCCACAGTGGCCCGCGAAGGCCATCTCGATCAGCGTAATCGCCAGTCCGCCATCGGAGCGATCGTGATACGCAAGGATCAGGCCCGCATCGCGCAACTCGCGCAGCGCGCCTGCCAGGCCCGAAAGCAGTGCCGCATCGTCAAGATCCGCGGGTTGCCCGCCGTGCAATCCATACACCTGGGCAAGCGCCGAACCGCCCAGGCGCAGCCTGCCTCGACTCAGATCCACCAGCAGCAGGCGCGTCTCACCGGCATCGGTACGCAGCACCGGTGTCAGAGTGCGGCGCACATCCTTAATTGGTGCAAAAGCCGAGACGACCAGCGACACCGGTGCGACCACGCTGTATTCCTCGCCCTGCTGCTGCCAGCGTGTCTTCATCGAGAGCGAGTCCTTGCCGACCGGCACCGCAATCCCCAATGCCGGACACAACTGCTCACCGACCGCCTGCACGGCTGCATACAGCGCCGCATCCTCGCCCGGCTCGCCGCAGGCAGCCATCCAGTTGGCCGAGAGGCGCGCATCGGATAGCGAGCGCACATCGCTCGCCAGCAGATTGGTGAGCGCCTCGCACACCGCCAGACGCGCCGCCGCGGGCGCATCGAGGATCGCGACCGGGGTGCGCTCGCCAACGGCCATGGCCTCGCCGCTGAAGTGCCGGTAATCGGTGAGCGTCACCGCCACATCCGCTACCGGCACCTGCCAGGGGCCGACCAGCTGGTCGCGGCTGATCAGCCCGCCCACGGTGCGATCGCCGATTGTGATCAGAAAGCTCTTGTCCGCCACGGCCGGCAGGCGCAGCACACGATGGATCGCTTCGCGCAGGTCCCCCGGCAAGCCTGCAAGTTCTGGCCTAGGCGGCGAAAGGCTGCGCACGTTGCGCAGCATGCGCGGCGGCTTGCCGAGCAGGGCATCGATGCTGATGTGCACCGGGTCGTTGCCAAAATCCCGATCGTGGACCACCAGCACGCCATCGGCGGTGATCACGCCGACATCGGCGAAGGGCGCGCGTTCGCGCTGCGCGATTGCGCCAAAGCGCTCTACGCCATCCGCACGGAGCACCAGAACATAGCGCTCCTGCGCCTCGTTGCACCAGATCTCAAGCGGCGACATGCCCGGCTCGGCATTGGGGATGTCGCGCAGTTCAACACGCGCACCGCGGTGGCTGTGCGCGACGGCCTCGGGGATCGCATTGGAGAGACCGCCGGCACCGACATCATGAATCAGTTCGATCGGGTTCTGGGCGCCGAGCGCCCAGCAGCGATCGATGACTTCCTGGGCGCGCCGCTGCATCTCGGGATTGCCGCGCTGGACCGAAGCAAAATCGAGCGCCTCGCTGCTGCTGCCACTGTCGAGCGAGGAAGCAGCACCGCCCCCGAGCCCGATCAGCATGGCTGGCCCACCCAGCAGGATCAATCTCGAGCCAACCGACACCTCGCCCTTGAGCGCGTGCTGTCGACGTACGTTCCCCAGGCCCCCGGCCAGCATGATTGGCTTGTGGTAGCCGCGCGCGCGGCGAGCACCTTCGCCGGGCACCTGCGTCTCAAGGGTGCGGAAGTAGCCCAGAATGTTCGGCCGCCCGAATTCGTTGTTGAATGCGGCAGCGCCGATCGGCCCTTCGAGCATGATCTCGAGCGCCGAGGCGATCCGCAGCGGGCGGCCTATGCTGCGCTCCCAGGGTTGAACGAATCCGGGAATCTCAAGATTGGAGACCGAGAATCCAACCAGGCCCGCCTTGGGTTTGGCCCCAAGGCCGGTGGCGCCTTCATCGCGCAGTTCGCCGCCGGAACCCGTCGCGGCACCGGGGAACGGCGCAATGGCGGTGGGATGATTGTGAGTCTCGACCTTCATCAGCAGATCGATCGGCTCATCGACATAGCCGTAGCGGCCAGTGACCGGATCGGGGAAGAAGCGTGAACCGGCAGCGCCCGCAACCACCGCCGCGTTGTCCTGGTAGGCCGAGATCACACCGGCGCCGGCGCGCTCGTGCGTATAGCGAATCATCTGGAACATCGAGCGCTGCTGCTCCTGTCCATCGATGATCACGCGCGCATTGAAAATCTTGTGGCGGCAATGTTCAGAATTCGCCTGGGCAAACATCATCAGCTCGACATCGCTTGGTCCACGGCCGAGCGCGCTGAAGGTCGCAAACAGATAGTCAATTTCATCATCGCTCAGTGCCAGACCCAGGCGCTTGTTGGCCGCCGTCAACGCCCCGCTGCCGCCGGCGATCGAAATCAGGGCCAGCGGGCGTGGCAGCTCAGTGACAAACAGCAGCAACGCCGCTTCGAGGTCCGCGAGCACCGCTTCGGTCATGCGATCGTGGAGCACCGCGGCGGCGCGCGCGCGCGCCTCGGCGCTCAGTGGCCCCGCAAGCTCAAGATCGTAGGCAATGCCACGCTCAATCCTACGCACGGCCTCAAGCGCACAGACGTGGGCGATATCGGTGGCCTTGCTGGACCAGGGTGAGATCGTGCCGGGCCGCGGGACCACCACCAGGCGTGAGTTGCAGGGCGGCAGTGGCGGCGGCGGCCGGGCACCCAGGGCTAGCAGCGCCTCGAGTCGCACTTGCTCGGCTGCTCGGAGTGCCTCAGCGGCGTCGATAAAGTGCACGAAGTGCGCTGCGAGGCCGGTGATCTGCGCATCGATCGAGCGCAGGCGCGCGAGCAGACGCTCCAGCCGAAACGCCGACCAGGCCGGCGCTCCTGGGACTACCTGCATCGCTTTACTTCTTGGGGCCGGTGGTACCGGCCGGATTGGGGCTTGGAAACAGCGGTGTCGGGAACGCTGATACGTTGCTGACGCCCTCGAGTGCGACGACCTTGCTGATGCCCTGCTTGCGCACCTCATCAATCCGCAGGATCGAGGGCAGCGGCAGATAGGTGCGCTTGACGCCCGCAAATTCGCTCTTGATCCGCTCTTCACCCGGGTCGAGAACCACGCTCGAGCGCTCACCAAAGACGAGCTCCTCGACCTCGATAAAGCCGAACAGGGAGCCGTGGCTGACTTTGCGGGCATAGATCTCGTAAACCTTGCCCTGGTTCACGAACATAATCTTAAAGATGTGATTTGCTGGCATTTCAAACTGTCGACAATTGCCCTGATGACCGCCCCGGGCCGTATTATAGGGATCCGGCAGGCCCAACGCCCCCGTCGAGCGAGGGAAGAGGACCGGAGCATGACCTTAAAGCTCACCATCATCAGCGAGCAGCGCGTCAAACTGGGCGGGCACTCCACCTTCGTGCTTCGCCAGTCAAGCGGCACCATCGGGCGTGCCTATGATAACACCTGGACTCTGGCCGATCCGCACCGCTACCTCTCGGCTCACCACGCCAGAATCCTGTTCCGGCAGGGCGCGTATTTCATTGAGGACACCAGCACCAATGGCCTGTTTCTCAATGGCGCCGAAGATCCGGTAGGCCGGCACGGACCCCAGGGACTGCGCAGCGGCGATACCCTGCGGCTTGGCGACTACATGATCCGCGTGACGATCGATGAGGCCGATAGCAGCGAGGGCGACGTAGCAGCCAGTGCCGAGTACCTGGTCGCCGCGCCCGCGGCTTCCTATTCGTCCTCGCTCGATCCGGATCTTGGCGCCGACCTGAATCTCAATGAGCTGATCTGGCACGAGGCCGGCGGCTATTCACCCGACCGCTCGCTCAACACGCCGGGACTGGCGCCGCTGGTCGATGACACGGGACTGCGCAAGTTTGACGTTGCGCGCCATGCGCCGCCGGGCGCGGATACTGGCCTGCGTCGCCGGCCGGTAGTTGCGGGGGCGGCGCGCGGAGCCGCAGAGGCCTTCTTTCGCGGTGCCGGCATCGACATCGAACGCATTCCGGCCGAGCTGCACCTGCGCGTGCTGCACTTGGCCGGCCTGCTGATGCGCGAGGCGCTGGGGGGCGTAAAAGATCTGGCGCGTCTGCAACGCGAGCTGCGCGCCGGCAGCGGCATCAGTACCGAGGGTGAAGATGCCGAGCGCATTGCGCTCCAGCAGTTGCCCGTGGAGGATCTGCTGGTGCGCCTGTTCCTCGGTCACGAGCGGCACGATATCGATGCCGTGCAGTGGCTGCGCGAATTGCTGAGCATGGCGCGTCGGCACGACACCGCCTTGATGCGCGCGCTGTCAGTGGCGCTCGCTGATTTTACGCATCACCTGGATCCGGCGGTGCTCGGCAGCGGCGCGGCCCAGAAGGCGCGCTTTCGCAGCATTACCGATATGACGGATCAGCGCCTGCCGCATCTGTTTGCGGAGGCTCTGGCACGCGCATTCAATGCCGAGTTCGGCCGTCCGGGCGGTGAAAACTAAACGCGCGGGCCCTGGCTTGCAGGACCCGCGCGTGTCTCGGCACAGTGGCCCGATCAGATCTCCGGCCTAGGCATCAGCCTCAGTGGCGTGCCCAATAGCCAGCCCGCAGCCGCCAGCCGCCGTTAACATTCACCCAGGTGTGCGGCACCCAGTGGTAGCCCGGTCGGGGAGCTTCCCAGTGCCCGCCAACCCAGACGTGGCGGCCCCCAACCCAGTTCCAGTAGCCACCCAGCCAGACGTAGCCAGCCACCGGCGGGGCGCCGTAGACCTCTACCTGGGGCGCGGGCGGCGCTACCGAAACGCTGCCGCCGACATACACGGCAGGCTCCGGCACGGCGACCGAACCTCGTACCACGCAACCACCCAGTACCGTGGCCGCGGCCAGCGTTGCGATCAGGACAGGACGCGCAAATCGATTAGCTTTCATAGTCTTGAAGTTCCTTTAGACTCAGGAGGTTAACACGCTATCTCAAACGGCCCTGCAAGGTCTGCGGTTGACTTCACAATCGACGCTCCGGGCCGGTTGAGCGTCTTTTCCGATGACATTTGCGTAACTTGCCAAGTGCGGCCTGGGGTGAGGCGCTCAGCGCCTAGGCAGTCCGGGCTAGTGGCGCTCATCGCGCTGCGGGTGAGGTTGTGATGCCGCCGGATGTGCCGGCTGGCGCGAGGGGGCGCGGTAGGCTGGGCGCCGTGGCGCCCGATATTGCGGCCTCGGCGCCGCGGGGCGATATGTTGGCGCGCCCTGCGCGCGCGGCGCGGGGGCGTGATTGGGTGCAGGCATCGTCGCCGGCGGGTGTGCTGCCGGCGCGGGCGCACCGAATCTGGCGCTAGCCGCTGCTGGCGCACTCGAGGGCTCACGCGGTTGGAAGCGCGGCGGCGGCTGGTAGCCGCTGCCCGCCACCGAGGAGGCGCGTGCACGCACGATGCCGGCGCCCGAGAATTCTCCGGGGTGGACCGATGCGGCCACGGCAGGCGCGCCATGATTTACGCTCGCGAGCAAGGCACGATTGCCAGAGGCTGCCTGTTCATTCTGAGTCTGCATCGGCGTCGCACCCTGATGCCGCTCGTTAGCCGCCTGCTGCTCAGCCGGCGTTGGCGTGGCGTTGATTCCGCCGTTGCCACCGTTGTAGCTGACGCGGCTCAGGCCACCGTCATTAGTCACCGTCTGGTTGTAGGTGTTGCTCACCGACACCGAACCGAAATTGTTGACGGCGCGATTGTACTGGAAGGCCCCGCCTCGCCAGAAGCCACCGGCGTAGCCGACACCGCCGTAGCCAAAGCCGTAGTTCACGCCCCCATAGAAGCCGACATGGGGACCCCAGTAACCGCCATGCCAGAGAAAGGCGCCACCCAGCCAGCCCCAATAGCCAGGCGTCCACAGCAACCCCGGCGCCGGTGCCAGCACCCAGGTCCCGGGCACCCAGTAATAGCCGGCCTGACCCCAGGACCAGTAGCCGGGACTCCACAGGTAACCGGCCGCCGGCATCGGCGGCTGCTCGTAGATCGGCAATGCCGGTGGTGCCACCGGCACCGAAACCCCGAGGCTCACGCCCTGCGCGCTGCTCCACAGCGGCGCGCTGCACAGCGCGAGCAGTGCAGCGATACGAGCGACGGTCCGCATCAGGTTCATCGAATCCTCATTAAGCGCCAGCCTGCACTTAAAGGAACGGCAAGCCGCGCAGGCATGTTGAGCTACTGTGCCCCGCCCTCTTCTAAAAGCGGCATTAAATCGCCTTCATCTGCTCCAAAGCGTCGAGTCGATACAGTTAACTGAATGTCTTTGCCTCGTGCGAGCTCGCGGCTGGCCGACAGCAAACGTGCACGCCGGCGATACCGCCGAAGCGGCGCCCAGCGCCTTGAACTGCGCCCGTGAACTCGACCACAATCAGCGCCCGCCAGGAAACTGCACTGTGCCTGCAGCCGAGGAAATTCTATGTCACGCGCGCAACCGCAACTGATGACCGCCAAGCTCAAGCAGCTGCACCCCACGCAGATGACGGTCGGTTTCGGCGAAGTGGCACGCCGCCGGCGCGCGTGGCGAGCGCTCGGCCGCAGCGAGCGCAAGCACCTGCTCAACTCACACTGGTTTCCGGGCGTGCGTGGGCCCGATGAGCGTTACTTCATTACCGATCATCATCACCTCGGCCGGGCGCTCTTTGAAGAGCAGGTGCGCGAGGTGCAGGTGATCGTGCAAAAGGATCTGTCCTGGTTAACGCTCGAGAGCTTCTGGCTCTTCATGGAGCATCACCTGTGGGTGCATCCCTACGATGCCAAGGGCCAGCGGCAATCCTACGATGCGATCCCCAAGCATCTGCCCAAGCTCAGCGATGATCCGTATCGGACACTATCGGCCGACGTGCGGCGTGCCGGCGGCTATGCCAAGGAGGTCACCCCGTTCAGTGAGTTTCTGTGGGCGGATTTCTTCCGCGGCCAGATTGATCGGGAACGGCTCGATAATCACTACAAGCGGGCGCTCAAGGAAGCGTTGAATCTGGCGCACACGCAGGGCGCGCGCCACCTGCCCGGCTGGTCGGGCCTCGATCGCGGCACTTAAGCTTGCCTGGGCAATCCCGCAAGCTGGCGGCCCGATCCAAAAGCTGATTAGCTCACGCTCTCAGCGCTGTAGCGCGCCAGCAGCCCGGTACGCACGACGTGCCGGAACACCCAGCCAAACACCCAGCCGGCGATGGCCAGATACAGCAGCGCCAGGCCACCGCCGAAAGCAAGTGGCAGCAGCTGGAACGGCTTGCCTGCCACCGCGGCCCGCAGTCCTTCAAATACATAGGAGGCGGGCATCAGCTCACCAATCGCCCGCATCCAGTGCGGCAGCGTGGAGAGCGGATAAAACACGCCGGCAAACGGCGAGAGCAGCGCTGGCAGTGGCCACACCAGCCATTCGGAAGCCGGCCCGAGGCGCAGCACCATGGCACTGGCCAGAATTCCAAGTGCAATGCCAAACACGAACAGCACCAGCAGGAACGGCACAAGCAATACGCCCAGCTGGAAGAAGGCCAGGCCGAAGGCGGCACTGGCGAGTATCAGCATCACCACCAGGCTGAGCAGGCCGGTGACGATACTGGTGACCACGAGGCCAGTGACGTACTCGCTGATCAGCAAGGGCGTCGAGAACAGATTCAGGAAATTGCGCGCCCAGATGTCTTCCATAAAGGCGATGGACACGCCCTGCATGATGCGGGTCAGAAAATCCCACAGCAGCACGCCGCCCAGCAGTGTCGGCACGAAGTTGACGCCCGAGCCGGCCACGGCATTAAGGTAGCGCGTGATGAAGCCCCACAGCACGATGTCTATGGCTACCCAGGCAAAGGTCGGCACGACGCGTGTCGGGCTGCCGCGCAGCAGGTAGAACTGGCGCAGTGCAATGCCGGCTATCGGTCGAAGCTTCACGGCGCCTCGCCCGAACGCGCGCTCAACGGCTCACGCGCCAGATGGATGAACAGCTCCTCTAGGCTCGCGGCGCCATGCTGATGCGGCAGCAGCCGCGGATCGCCTTCGAGCAGTATCCGGCCGCGGGCGAGAAACAGCACCCGATCGCACACGGCCTCCACCTCATACATGTTGTGAGAGGTCCAGAGGATTCCGCAGTCCGCCTCAGTGGCTAGCGCACGGATCTGCGCCCGTATCAGCTGCGCGGCGGAAGGATCGAGCGATGCCGTGGGCTCATCCAGTAGCAGCAGTTCCGGACGATTCAGCAGCGCTTTGGCAAGGCTCACACGCGTCTGCTCGCCCGAGGAGAGCACGCCGCACTTGGTATCGCGAAGTGCCTGCAGGTCAAACTGCGTGAGCAGCTCCTCGATGCGCCGGGAGAGTTGCTTGACCCGATAGATCAGCCCGAAATAGCGCAGGTTCTGCAGCACGGTCAGGTTGCCTGGCAAAGCGGCATAAACGGCGGCGAAGTTCGTCCGTGCCAGGGCCTGCGAGCGTTGCCGGAACACATCAAATGCACCGATGCGGATGGTGCCCGAGCTCGGCGAGAGCATGCCGAGCACCATGTTGATCGTCGTCGTCTTGCCGGCACCGTTGGGACCGAGCAGGCCAACGATCTCGCGGCGGCGAACGACAAAACTGACGCCATCGACCGCCAGCTTCTCGCCATAGCGGCGCGACAACGCGTCAACGCTGAGGACGATGGGTGCCGGGTCGGGGGCTGTCACGGTGCTGTTCATACGCGTAAGGGGCCGAATTATGCGTGAGCAAGGCGCTCGCGGATCGACTTTTTGCCGCGAGCCAGCGCGGCGGCGAACGAGCGCCGGTGCGCCAGCGCTCAGCCCCTGGCTTAGCGGCGGCAGCATCCGGAGCACCCAGCGGGTCAGATCCCGCCTGAAACTGTGCGGCTAGCCACAGCTGAAAGTGCCGGGGCGTGAGCCACGTCGCACGGGGGAGCGAGCGCATGCTGCTAGCTTGATGCGCTTGCGAGCCAGCTCCTACGCGGAGGTGTTGTCATGATTCTGGGTCTGATTCTGGTGGTCCTGCTGGTAGTCGTGATCGGCTACTGGATCGGCATCTACAACGGCCTGGTGCGGGTACGCGCCGAGGTCAAGCTCGCCTGGTCGAACATCGATGTGCTGCTGGTGCAGCGTCATGATGAATTGCCCAAGCTGGTGGAAACCTGCAAGCAATACCTGCAGTACGAACAGCAGACCTTGGAGCGCGTCATGCAGGCGCGTGCCGCGGTCGCCACCGCTCGCAGCAGCGGCAGTGTCGCGGCCGTAGGCTCGGCCGAAGTCGGATTACGCAGTGGCCTCGCCGGATTGTATGCGGTGGCGGAGAAATATCCGGACCTGAAGGCGAGCGAAGCCTTCCAGCACCTGCAGCAGCGCATCAGCGGCCTGGAACAGGCCTTAAGCGACCGGCGCGAGATCTACAACGAAGCAGTCAATATCAACAACGTGCGCATCGCGGCATTCCCGGAAGTCCTGATTGCCTCGCGCTACGGGTTCAATGAAGCCACGTTCCTGCGCTTTGATGCGCAGGAGAAGGTCGACGTGGACCTGAAGAGCCTGTTCGCGCATTGACCGCCCTGGACTGTGCAGTGCCATGCCGCCGGACCTTGACTCGAACTACGTAAAGCTGCTGCTCTTAAGCCTCGCGGCACTCCTCTACACCCTCTATCGCTTCTTCCATCGCTGGCACGAAGCACGACTCCTGCAGGATACGCCGCTGGCCCGCGTGCGCTCGGCACCCCAGGGCTACGTCAAGCTGACAGGCCTCGCTCACGCCCCGCCCGACGCCCCGACGCGCGCACCGCTCAGTGGCCGCGCCTGCGTGTGGTGGACCTTCAAGGTCGAGGAGCGGGTCAGCACCTTTGGCCGCAGCCGTTGGCAACGCACGGACGGCGGCACCAGCGACACGCCGTTCCTGCTCAAGGATGTTGATGGCCAGTGCCTGATCAATCCTCTGGATGCCGAGATCGAGCCGAGCGAAACCAACGTGTGGATCGGTGGCTGCGAGGAGTGTTGGCCCGGGGCCACGGAGCCTAGCAGCCGCCTGCGCATCAGCATGGCGCACTTGGGATTCCGTGGCGACCGGCGCCTTCAGGAATCGCTGATTCTGGAGGATGCGAAAGTCTCGGTCCTGGGCGAATTACGCACCGACAGCGGCGGCGCCACCAACGCCGTGGGCGATGAGGCGGCCGCATTACTCGGTGTGTGGAAGCACGATCAACAGGCGCTGCTGGCGCGCTTTGACACCGATCACGATGGGCGCCTGAACGCGAGCGAGTGGGAAGCAGTGCGTGCGGCAGCCGTTGAACAGGTCCAGCACGATCGGCTGCAGGCGCGGCCGGCCGAACGGGTCAGCACACTTGGCAAACCCAACGATGGTCGCCCGTTCCTGATCGCCGCGCTCTCGGCTGAGCAGCTGGCGCAGCGCGAGGGGCGACGCGCTCTGGCTGCGCTTGCGCTGGTGGCGATCGCCCTGGTGGCCTCCTGCTACGCGCTCAGTCACCTGCACTACACCTGAGCGCTCCTGCCCGGAGCCTGCGGGCAATCGTTACGCAGCGCAAAAGCGCTCTGAGGAGCCACCCGCCTGCCCCTATTGGCGGGCACCAAAATGTAACCTCCTGACATCAGCCCTCGGTCCCCATATCCCGCGCTATCATAGGGCTCAGGCAGCACTGATCAGGACACTACGATGGACGCAAAAGTCTCGCACGACGCCCTCGGCACCCATATCGACTGGTCTCATGATGGCATCACCGCCAAGATGATCGACTGGTTCTGGATCAACATGGACAAGGGTTTCATGCTCTGGCATCCCGAGCAGCACGAGGCACTCGATTGGCCGGTGCCACCCGTGCACGGTAACCCGATCGGCGCGATTCACAACGCGCCGCAGACCTGGAATGACGGGAAACGGCAGAACCTTTATATCCGCTTCGATCCGCTCGAGAGCCTGACACCCGAGGTCCGAGACGTGATCATCTATCAGCACGTCATCGTCACCGCCGGACTCGGCTTCGATATGGAAGCCATGAAGAAGGGCGACCCGATGGGCTATCGCATTCACCAGTGGCAGGCCACCGACTACGGCGTGGTCGGCAAGTCCTCAGCCATTCCCACGCGCCGCAAGGAAACGGTGGAGGAAGGCAAGGTCTGGGCGGCCCACTGCATACAGGAGATCGGCAACTGGGCCCACTTCCTCCCGCAGCTCTACAGCCTCTATCAGGTGATCACCGATACGCGCCGCAATCCGTACGCGGACCTGTCGGTGGTCGGGCGCGGTCGCGATGCGCATTACAAGTACATCAAGGAGCTGCCGACGCCGATTGCGGCCAGCGGCTGAACAGGGCTGGCGGCCGGCACTGCGAGTGCCCCGCTGCTCCTTCAGTGTGAAATGTCGGCGACCCCGCCACGCCGCCGCAAGGCAGCGATGGCCAGGTTCAGTCCGGCCAGCGTCAGCGGAAACATCCGTCCACCCACCAGCTCGCGGGTCAGCCTGATCGAGGCCGTGGACTCCCAACGCGAGGCGGGTTCGGGGTTGAGCCAGACCAGGTGCGGGAAATGCGCGGCCAGCCGCTGCATCCACACGCTACCGGCCTCTTCATTCCAATGCTCGATGCTGCCGCCAGACTGCAGGATCTCGTAGGGACTCATCGAGGCATCGCCAATCAGGATGACACGGTATTCCGGGCCGTAGGTCCGGATCAGCTCCTGCGTCGGCACGATCTCGAGATGACGGCGCTGATTGTCACGCCACAGACGCTCGTAGATGAAATTGTGGAAATAGAAATGCCGCAGCTGCCGGAATTCGCTGCGGGCTGCAGAGAACAGCTCCTCGGACAGCCGCACGTGATCATCCATGGAGCCACCGACATCGAGCAGCAGCAGAACACGTGCCGCATTGCGCCGCTCGGCCACCAGCTTCAGATCCAGCAGCCCGGCATTGCGCGCCGTGGCATCGATGGTGTGCTCCAGATCAAGCTCCTCGGCAGCCCCTTCGCGGGCGAAGCGCCGCAGTCGGCGCAATGCCAGCTGGAAATTGCGCGTGCCAAGTTCCAGCCGGTCATCGAGGTTACGGAAGTCGCGGCGATCCCAGACCTTGACCGCGCGCCGGTGACGTGAACGCTCCTGGCCAATGCGCACGCCTTCAGGGTTATAACCCTGGGCGCCGAACGGTGAAGTGCCCTCTGTGCCGATCCACTTGCTGCCACCCTGGTGCCGTTCGCGCTGGTCAGCCAGGCGCTGGCGCAAGGTCTCGAGCAGCTTGTCCCAGCCGCCGAGCGCCTGCACCTGGCGCATTTCCTCGGCACTGAGCAGCCGCTCGCCCAGTGCGCGCAGCCACTCTTCAGGCACCCCGACCATCAGGCGCTCGAACGCCCGCTCGGCACCCCGGAAATACTCTGCGAACACCCGATCGAAGCGATCGTAGAGCCGCTCATCTTTGACCAGGCAGGTGCGCGCAAGAAAATAGAACTGCTCGGCCGACTGCGCCTCCGGGTCTTTGCGCAGCACCTCGAACAACGCCAGCATTTCGGTGAGACTGGTCATCACACCGCCCGCGCGTAGCGCAAAGAAAAAGCCAACCATCATTTGCGTGCTCGCGCTTCCTGTGGCTGGCGGTAGAAGTTATCGATCACCTGACGCGGCGGTTAATGAACATGAGCTGTTCGACCAGGTGCACGTCCTGCTCGTTCTTGAGCAGCGCACCGTACAGCGGCGGGAGTCCCGCCCGTTCGGGCTCCTCGCGCAGGGCGCTCGCCGGAATATCCTCGGCGACCAGCAGCTTGATCCAGTCGAGCAGCTCGGAGGTCGAGGGCCGCTTCTTCAGGCCCGGCGTCTCGCGCAGCGCAAAGAAGCGTGCCAGCGCGGCGGCCAGCAAGTCCTTTTTCAGCGAGGGCTGATGCACAGCGATAATCCGCTCCATCGTCTCAGCGTCCGGGAAACGGATGTAGTGGAAGAAGCAGCGGCGCAGGAATGCATCGGGCAGCTCCTTCTCATTGTTGCTGGTGATGATGATGATCGGACGGTGGCGGGCACGCACCAGTTCGCGCGTCTCGTAGACGTAGAACTCCATGCGATCAAGCTCGCGCAGCAGATCATTGGGAAACTCGATATCGGCCTTGTCGATCTCATCGATCAGCAGCACCGGCTGCACATCGGCATTAAAGGCTTCCCACAACTTGCCAGGCACGATGTAGTTGCGAATTTCGTGGACCCGCGCATCACCAAGCTGCGAATCGCGCAGGCGCGAAACCGCATCGTACTCGTACAGTCCCTGCTGGGCTTTGCTGGTGGATTTCACGTGCCAGTCAAAGAGCGGACGATCGAGCGCGCGCGCGACTTCCTCGGCCAGCTGGGTCTTGCCGGTACCGGGTTCGCCCTTGATCAGCAGTGGCCGACCCACCGTGACCGCAGCATTCACCGCGCTCATCAGTTCTTCGGTGACGACGTAGCGCTCAGTGCCGGAGAATCGCTTGGCAGGCATCGTCGGGCCACTCCTTGAGGCGCAGAGCGAGCGTTCGGCTAGCGGCCGAGCAGGCTCTCGATCTCGGGGATCACCACGAACAGGTCACCAACCAGGCCGAGATCCGCGACCTCGAAAATCGGCGCCTCCGGGTCCTTGTTGATTGCGACAATCGTGCGTGCATCCTTTATGCCGGTCAGGTGCTGGATGGCGCCCGAGATCCCAAAGGCCATGTAGAGCTCCGGGGCGATGATCTTGCCGGTCTGTCCGACCTGCAGTTCGTTGGGTGCATAGCCGGCATCCACCGCGGCGCGCGAGGCGCCCACAGCTGCACCGATCTTGTCGGCCAGCCCCGCGATGATCTTGAAATTCTCTGCACTGCCCAGCGCCCGGCCACCGGAGACCACCTTGTTGGCGCTCTGCAGATCCGGCCGGTCGCTCTTGGCCGCTGTGACCGACACGAAGCGCGTATGCGTCGGGATCTCGGCGGTTGCGGTTACGAGCTCGATCGGCGCGCTGCCGCCAGCCGCTGCCGCCTCGAAGGAAGCCGAGCGCACCGTGGCAACAATCTTGGTTCCGGCAGCAACTTCGAGCGTGACGATCGCGTTGCCGGCGTAGGTTGGACGGCGAAATCGCGTGGCGCTTTCCGCCGCCATGATGTCCGAGAGCTGCGGCGCATTCAAAAGCGCGGCCACACGCGGCATCAGATCCTTGCCAAAGGTGGTGGAGGGGCCAAAGACGTGGCTGAACGGCGCTGCGATGGCAGCGATCTGCGGCGCAAGCACTGCGGCCAGCGCATGGGCATTGGCCGGATGATCGATCCGCAGCACCTTGGCGACGCCGGCAATGGCCGCGGCCTGCCCTGCCACGGCTGCACCGTCCGCGGCCAGCACCAGGATGGTGATTTCTCCATCCGGGATCGCCTGCGCACACTTGACGCACTTGGCAATGCTGGCGTTGAGCTTGCCGCCCTCGTGTTCACCGATGATCAGAATCTTATTCATGACAGCAGTCCCTTCTGCTTGAGGGCAGCCACCAGTTCAGCTGCGGTCTTGACGACGATGCCCTTCTGGCGGGCGGCGGGCGGCTCAGCCTTCACGAGCCGCACCCGATCCTGCAGCTCAATGCCAAGATCGGTGATCGCAAGGGTATCGAGCGGCTTCTTCTTGGCCTTCATGATCTCCGGCAGCTTGACGTAGCGCGGCTCATTCAGGCGCAGATCCGCGGTGAAGACGGCCGGCAGGTCGACCTCCAGCGTCTCGAGGCCCGCATCGACTTCACGGGTCACGGTCGCCATGGTATCGGTCAGTACAATCTTCGAAGCGAAGGTCGCCTGCGGCCGACCCCAGAGCCCCGCCAGCATCTGGCCAGTCTGATTGTTGTCATCATCAATAGCCTGCTTGCCCATGATGACGGCGAAGGGCTGCTCCTTCTTGATAAGTTCAAGAAAAACTCGGGCACCGGTCAATGGCTCAACACTGCTCGTGGACTGCACGAGGATTGCGCGGTCAGCACCCATGGCGAGCGCCGTACGCAACTGCTGCTGGCAATCGGCCGGCCCGATGGTGGCAACGATGACTTCATCGGCCTGCCCACGCTCCTTGATTCGCAGTGCCTCCTCAAGCGCAATCTCGTCAAAGGGGTTGATGCTCATCTTGACGCCATCGAGCATTACGCCCGAGCCGTCGGCTTTAACCTTGATGCGGACGTTGTAGTCCACCACCCGCTTGATGCCAACCAATAGCTTTTTCATCGGATCCTGCTTCTCTGAGTAATCAGGGCATGCACAGGCCACAGCCTCGCGCGCGCGTAGGTTACCCGACCGGCGCACTGACGGATGATTTAGGCGCGACGCGCAGTTATCAAAGACCGCCCCTTATGCTGCCTCGGGCAGTCCGGCGACGGATCGAAGCGGGTTTAGAAAGTATCTATAACTTACTGTAATTGATGGCTACTTTTCAGTCAGAGTCAGCTCGCGCAACTGCCTCCACGCTGAACAGCACGCGCGGCTCTCAGACCCGGCCTTCAGCCACGAAATGAGGATTCTCAAAGCCTGGCTTTCCGTATTGCAAGGGTCGGGCATCCATGGTCATCACCCGGCCCCCTGCAGCACGCAGCACCGCATCCCCGGCCGCGGTATCCCACTCCATCGTGCGTCCCAGTCGCGGATACAGATCCGCTTCGCCGGCGGCCACCAGGCAAAACTTCAGCGAAGAGCCGGCGTGCTTGTTGGCCGCGACCGTGCGGCCGCGCAGGAACTGCGCCAGCGCGGCGGCATCTCCATGCGAGCGGCTGGAGACGACCGTCAGTCCTCCAGCCGGCACCGTGCGGCAGGTGATGGTGCGACGAGCTCCGGCCTCCTCCAGCGCCGCACCGTGTCCGCTGATGCCGCTGAACAGGCGCTCGTGCGCTGGCGCAAAGACCACGCCCAGGGTCGGCTCCCCCTGTTCGATCAGTGCAATGTTGACCGTGAACTCGCCGTTGCGTCGGATGAATTCCTTGGTGCCATCGAGCGGATCGACCAGCCAGAACCGTCCAGCTACGCTCGGCGTGCGCCCGGCTGCAGAGGCTTCCTCGGAGACCACTGGCACTGCGGGCGTCAGGTGCTTGAGCGCCTCCAGGATCAGGGCTTCGGCCCGCTCATCGGCGGCAGTGACCGGCGAGGCATCCGCTTTGTCGCGCACCGAAAAGTCTGTGGCGTAGACACCCATGATCGCGCTGCCGGCAAGCCGCGCGACCGCCTCGATGTCGGCGCACAGCTTCCTCCGATCAGTTACGAATTCGCCCACGGTGCTCAGATGGTTTCGATCAGGCCGCGCCGCTGCATCTCGGCCAGGATATGCAGCGCAGCTTCCTCAGCGCTCAGTTGCGTGGTATCGATGCGGATCTCCGGATTCTCGGGGGCCTCATAGGGCGAGTCGATGCCCGTGAAATTCTTCAGCTGCCCCTGACGTGCCTTCTTGTACAGACCCTTGACGTCGCGCTCTTCGGCTGCGGCGAGCGGCGTATCCACGAAGATTTCCAGGAATTCCCCGACCTGCAGCAGGCTGCGTGCCATGCGCCGCTCGCTGCGAAACGGCGAGATGAAGGAGACCAGTACGATCAGCCCGGCATCGACCATCAGCCTGGAAACCTCGGCCACGCGGCGGATGTTCTCCACGCGATCCACATCCGTGAACCCCAGATCCCGGTTCAGGCCGTGCCGGACATTGTCGCCATCGAGCAGATAGGTATGCTGCGCCAGCGCATGCAGGCGCTTCTCGACCAGGTTGGCGATTGTTGACTTGCCGGCACCCGAGTAACCCGTGAACCACAGTACGCACGGCTTGTGCCCGTTGAGCAGCGTGTGGGCCTGCTTGTTGACGTCCAGGGCCTGCCAGTGGACGTTTTGCGATCGGCGCAGCGCAAAGCGCAGCATGCCGGCGCCCACCGTATTGTTGCTGAGCCGGTCGATCAGGATGAACGCCCCGGTCTCACGGTTCAGTTCGTAGGGATCGAACGCGACCGGGCGATCAAGCTCAAGGACGCACACGCCAATCTCATTGAGCTCAAGGCGCGTCGCGGCCAGCTGCTCGAGGGTATTCACATTGATCTTGTACTTGATGGGCAAGATTGTTGCCGTCACTGTCTTGGCACCGATTTTCATCAGATAAGAACGTCCGCGCAGCAAGGGTTGCTCGTGCATCCACACAATCGTGGCCTCGAACTGATCAGCCACCTCCGGAGGTGCATCGGCCGCCGAGATCACATCGCCGCGACTGACATCAATCTCATCGCGCAACGTCAGCGTCACGGACTGACCCGCCACTGCCTGGTCAAGGTCGCCATCCGCGGTGACAATGCGCGCGACACTGCTGAGCGTGCCAGCCGGGCTGATGCGCACGCGCGCGCCCTGCCGGATAAGGCCACTGGCGACCAGACCCGCGAAACCACGGAAATCCAGATTCGGCCGGTTCACCCACTGCACCGGCAAGCGGAACGCCGCACGCTGTAATCGATCCTCATCGACCTCGACCGTCTCGAGGTATTCCATCAGGCTTGGTCCCCGGAACCACGGCGTGCGCTCACTTAGGCGCGTGATGTTGTCGCCCTGCACGGCCGAGATTGGCAGATAGCGCACATCCTTCAGCCCAATCTGCTCCGCAAAGGGTTGGAACTGGTGCTGGATCTCCAGGAAGCGGCTCTCTGAGTACTCCACCAGGTCCATCTTGTTGATGGCGAGCGCGATATGACGGATGCCAAGCAGCGACACCAGGTAGCTGTGTCGCCGGGTCTGGGTAAGCACGCCCTTGCGGGCATCGATCAGGATGATGGCGACATCGGCCGTTGATGCACCAGTCACCATATTGCGCGTGTACTGCTCATGCCCCGGCGTGTCGGCGACTATGAATTTTCGCCGTTCGGTTGAGAAGAAGCGATACGCCACATCAATGGTAATGCCCTGCTCACGCTCGGCTGACAGGCCATCGAGCAACAATGCAAAGTCGAGCTCGCCACCGGTCGTGCCGATACGTTTCGAATCACTGGCGAGCGTCGCCAGCTGATCTTCGAAGAGCAGCTTGGATTCAAACAGCAGCCGGCCGATCAACGAGCTCTTGCCATCATCCACGCTTCCGCAGGTGATGAATCGCAGCAGCCCCTTGCGCTCCTGTGCTTTCAGGTAGGCGCCGATATCGCTGGATATCAGTTCGGATACGTGGGCCATCAGAAGTAGCCTTCCTGCTTCTTCTGCTCCATCGAGGCCGCCGCATCATGATCGATGACGCGCCCCTGACGCTCGGAGGTGCGCGTCAGAAGCATTTCCTGAATGATGGCCGGCAGCGTGTCCGCTTCGCTCGCAATGGCGCCGGTAAGCGGATAGCAACCGAGGGTGCGAAACCGAACCTTCTTCATGGTCGGTTTCTCACCCGGATTGAGCGGCATGCGCTCATCATCCACCATGATCAGCGTGCCATCACGCTCGACGACCGGACGCTCACGGGCAAAATACAGCGGCACGATCGGGATGCTCTGCAGATAGATGTACTGCCAGACATCAAGCTCAGTCCAGTTGGAGATCGGGAAGACGCGAATCGATTCGCCCTTGCGCTTGCGGGTGTTGTAGAGGTGCCAGAGCTCCGGGCGCTGGTTTTTTGGATCCCAGTGATGCTGCGCCGAGCGGAATGAGAACACGCGTTCCTTGGCTCGCGACTTCTCCTCATCCCGACGTCCGCCGCCAAACGCGGCATCGAACCCATACTTGTCCAGCGCCTGCTTGAGTCCCTGTGTCTTCCAGACATCGGTATGAACCGCGGAGCCATGGGTGAAGGGATTGATGCCGAGCGCCACTGCCTCGGGATTCTGGTGCACCAGCAGCTGCATTCCTGACTCGCGCACCACACGCTCGCGCATTGCGTACATGTCACGGAATTTCCAGGTCGTGTCCACGTGCAGCAGCGGGAACGGGGGCGGCGCGGGATAGAAGGCCTTTTTCGCCAGATGCACCATCACGGCGCTATCCTTGCCGATCGAATAAAGCATCACCGGCTTGTCGGCCTCGGCCAGCACTTCACGCATGATGTGAATGCTCTCGGCTTCAAGTCGCTGCAGGTGGGTTAAGGTGCTCATTCGCTCCTGGGCATTGTCGTCATCATGAAAGTATCGCTCGCCATCGCACCCGCCTTGGGCCGGCGGGAGGTGCGACATGGTGCCGTCGATGGGCAGGCACGTGTGCTATCAGCAGTTCTGCGTCTGTCATGTGCGGCGAGGCGAGAGGAAGCTGCGTGCCTGCTCAAGCCGGAGCGCGCTCGAATACTGCCGCAATGCCCTGACCGCCGCCTATGCACATCGTTTCAAGTCCAAAGCGGCCACCGCGACGGCGCAACTCGTGCAGCAAAGTCGCGAGCATCCTCACGCCGGTGGCGCCAATCGGGTGCCCGAGGGAAATACCCGAGCCATTTACATTCAGGCGATCCGGATCATTCCAGCCCCATCCTTTGAGGACGGCCAGTACCTGGCAGGCGAAGGCCTCGTTCAGCTCGACCAGGTCCATCTGATCGAAACTCATTCCGGTGCGCGCCCACAATTTCTTGACCGCTGGTACTGGGCCGTAGCCCATCGTGGCCGGATGACACCCTGCCACCGCCCAGTCCACCAGCCAGGCCTCCGGGCGCAGGTGCAGTTTTGCAAGGCAATCCTCGGCCACGACCAAGCACGCGGCTGCGGCATCGTTTTGCTGACTGGAATTGCCCGCGGTCACGGTACCCTCCTTGAGCAGCGGGCGCAGGCGGGCGAGCGACTCGAGGCTGCTGTCGGCGCGCACACCCTCATCGCGCGCAAATACGAGTGCCTCGCCCTTTTTCTGGGAAACCTGGATGGGCACGACTTCCTCGACAAAGCGCCCTTCCTGCCAGGCGCGCGCGGCGCGCTGGTGGCTACGCACGGCATAGGCATCGGCCGCAGCGCGGCTGATGTCGTGCTCGGCAGCCAGATTCTCTGCGGTCTGGATCATGCCGGAGATTGGGCCAAAGCGGCCCTCGGGCTGCGAACGCTCTCGACCCCGCTCCAGCCGATCGTGCAACTTGACGCTGCCCGCGCGGGCACCCCAGCGCATGTCGGTCGTGTAGTACTCGACACCGCTCATGCTCTCGACGCCACCGGCAACGACCACGTCTGCGGCGCCGGTCTGCACCATCATCGCCGCAGTCACGACCGCTTGCAGGCCGCCGCCGCAACGCCGATCAAGCTGCATGCCAGGGACTTCAATCGGCAGGCCGGCCTCAAGCGCAATCCACCGGCCGACACACGGCGTCTCACCGCTCGCGTAGGACTGGGCGAATACGACATCGTTGATCCGCGCCGGGTCGAGTTCGGTGCGCTCGAGGATCGCCTTGAGCACGGTGGCACCCAGGGTCTCGACGGGCACACTCTTCAGGCTGCCGCCAAAAGTGCCCACGGCCGTGCGCAGCGGACAGACAATCGCCGCCCGACGCAGCGTGCTCACGTCGACACCGGGCGCGGCATGCGCCGAGTGCTGCCGTATTGCGCTGAGAATCCTGATTTCAGATGCTTCATCCTCGCCCCATCCGCTCCGTTGTAACTCAACCAGCCCGACAACCGCTCCACGGTTGCCGGGCAGCAGAAGCTAAGCTACCTGCCTCGCGCCGGATTGGCCACCGGCCCGCAGTTTGCAGAGAAAATCTGCCCGGCAAAGCGCTGGCAGATGGCTTAGGACTCAAAGCGAGCTTCAGCGGTCATGCACACCGAACCCTGGCAGTCCCGCGAGCGCATTTGCCAGAGCTCATTCGCGCGCCAGGCCTCCAGGGTCAGCGGGCAGCGGTGCAGCAGCGCTGCCCATCGCGCCCGGAATCCAAACTGGCGCAGCCGCTTGCCAGGCTCCTGACGTTGAGCCAGGCCTGCGAGCAAGGTTGCCTGCAGTGCGCCTTGCACGACGAGATCCTCGTAGCCCTCACGATCGCGCGCATAGTCCTGATCGTAATGGATACGATGGCTATTGCCCGTCAACGCCGAATAACGAAACAGCAGCACGGCATCGATCGGGACTTGCTCGGTCAGCGCGCCCTCGACCGCGGCCGGCGGGACCGGCGCAGCGGGCGAAGGGCTGCCCGCGGTGCGATACACCAGATCCTGTTGCTCGCTGAGCAGCGCTCCGTGCCCATCAGCAAGCACGTGCTCGATGCTGACCCAGAGCGAGGTCCCGGTGGATCCCTGCTTTTCAGTCACCTTGGTAATGCGGCTGCGCCGCGTCAGTTGCTGCCCTATCCGCAAAGCTCGCTCGAATTTGATCTGCCCGCCCGCCCACATGCGTCGCGGGTAGGCCGCCTCGTCGGGCAGAAAGACACCGCCCGAGGGATGGCCGTCGGGACCAAGGGCGCTGCCGGGTACCCAGTGCTGAAACAGCGCCCAGTGCCACAGTGCTGGTAGCTCATCGCTCTCCGCGACGGGGCAGTCAAGCGTCGCGGCCAGCGCGTGCCGCAGCGGTCGCCACACAGTGTCAGAGCGCTCCTCAGTGCGCCCGAGATAACTTTCAAAGCTCACGCCGAGAACTGTCCCGCAGAGCGCCGCAGCGCTAGCCCCGCACCAGTCGCGCCATCAGCTCGTGGACTGGCAGCTGATCGATCTCGCTACTGGCAAACAGACGACAGATCGCCGAACTCTGCTGCGCATCAAAGTGAGCTGCAACCGAGGACTCAAACTTCTTCACCAGTACCGGCATCCCCTCCGCGCGCCGGCGCCGGTGTCCGATGGGGAAATCAACCTGTATGCGCTCGCTGGCCGTGCCGTCGCGAAAGAACACCTGGATTGCGTTGCCGATAAAGCGCTTGTCGCGTTCGTAGTACTCGCTCGTGAACGTGGCATTTTCGCGCACCTCCATCACCGAGCGCAGCGCATCGATGCGCGGATCCGAGGCCACCTCGTCCTCGTAGTCGCCTGCGGTGAGCCGGCCAAAGATCAGCGGCACGGCGGTCATGTACTGAATGCAGTGATCGCGGTCGGCCGGATTCGAGAGCGGGCCGGTCTTATCGATGATCCTCACACCCGGCTCCTGGGTTTCGATGAGCACGCGACTGATATCTGCCAGCCGTGCCTTGATCCTCGGGTGCAGCGTCATCGCGCACTCGACCGCCGTCTGGGCGTGAAATTCGGCCGGAAAGCTGATCTTGAACAGCACGTTCTCCATCACGTAGCTGCCAAAGGGCTGCGGTCTTGTCAGCGGCTTGCCCCTGAACAGCACGTCCTGGAAGCCCCAACCCTTGGCGGAGAGTGCCGAGGGATAGCCCATCTCACCGCGCAGCGCGATCAGCGCATGTCGTACCGCGCGCGAGGTTGCATCACCGGCCGCCCAGCTCTTGCGCGAACCGGTGTTGGGCGCGTGCCGATAGGTGCGCAGTGCCCCGCCATCGATCCAGGCGTTGGACACTGCATTGATGACCTGCTCGAGTGTGCCACCCAGCTGGGTCGTGGCCACTGCTGTGGAGGCCACACGCACTAGCAGCACATGATCGAGGCCGACGCGGTTGAAACTGTTCTCGAGCGCCAGGATGCCCTGAATCTCGTGTGCCTTGATCATGGCGGTCAGCACATCACGCACGCGTGGCACCGGGCGCCCGGCCGCAGCAGCGCCGCGCCCCAGATAATCAGCAACGGCGAGGATCGCGCCGAGATTGTCAGATGGATGACCCCACTCGGCCGCGAGCCACGTGTCATTGAAATCCAGCCAGCGAACCATCGCGCCGATGTTGAACGCCGCCTGCATCGGATCGAGCTCGAAGTTCAGGCCTGGTACGCGTGCACCGCCGGCCAGTGTCGCGCCCGGCACGACGGGTCCGAGCAGCTTGGTGCAGGCCGGATACTTAAGCGCCTGGAAACCGCAGGCGAGCGTGTCCATCAGACAATAGCGTGCGGTCTCGTACGCAAGCTCGCTCTGAATGGTGAAATTGCGGGCGTATTCAG